>WLWD01002247.1_pt1 | contig 131297 bp, 64 predicted proteins | sample 6712731 | NCBI WGS metagenome assembly WLWD01 (sample SAMN12718690, study PRJNA576275) | sponge metagenome | isolation source: marine sponge | host: Mycale hentscheli | place: New Zealand: South Island, Marlborough, Capsize Point | collected 2014-11-01 | reverse complement strand
TTACAAAACACAATGTAAACAAAAAGGTGTGTAGTTCACACCAAATTAAGCGTGAATCACTTCTAATATTACATTTTTCCAAAATGAGATTGGTGTAATCCCCAATCTCATTAATCAGAAGTCAACTCTTTTACCAAGCACACAAGTGTACAACACATTTATAAGGTTGATTACAATGATAATAGCATTGGTTTTTTGCCTGCATATGAATATAATTAATGTTCGGTAAAGGGTCCATGTTATTCCCTTGAGTGTGAATTTCACACTAAGTGTGCATTCACACTAGGCAGAAAGTGTGAAGGACACACTATGCAAGATGGTGGGCATTCATAACACCATTTTGGTATGAATTAGGTGGGTTTTTGCGCTAATTTTACAGTGCATAACAGTAAACTACATAATAAATAAACTCCATACTTATAAATTTGTGTGGTGTTTTATGGTTTAGTGTCAATTCACATGCATGAAATTTCAAGCGTTTCGTTTATCCACAAATAACTGCAGACATACTGAATTAGGCTTTTGTGTTTTAAAAAATAACCAAAAACACTACAAGATTTTAATAGTGTTTTGTTATTATTGCCTTAAATTAGTATTTAAGCACCGTATTAGTATGGCTTCCTGGTTTCAGTGGAATGATTAGAATGATGAGGTGAACAAATTGTTGGCTCGATGTAGTCCAGCTCAGGTTATAAACACAATATAAATAAGTTAAAAAACAACTGTCAGTACATGTAGCTAGTATACTTTCTGCTGCACTTTATTACTTGACTATAACATAACTTTATAGCTAAAAGATATTCCTGGTCATAATAACTGTGGCTTGGCAAAAACCAACATATTCAGCCTATTTCAATTCTAAATATGATGTAGCTACCAAGATAATATAATGGTTACTTACTTCATCCCAAATATATTAAAAAAATAAACAAGTCATCACTATTCGGCATGACTAAACACTGCTAAGTTGTCTGACAGGAAATACTTGGGAATTTAAACCCGGCCTGCACTTTGAGATGTGTGCATTTAGGAAACATAAGTGGGACTATTCCCCTATGAATATAGTGAACTCTTCTCCCCCTCCCCTCCCCCCCCCCAGTATATTCAACTAATAATCCCACATGCCTATATCCTCCAGTATTTCCTTTCATATCTTATACATTTATAGTACTGTCTATATTATGTGACCGTCTATAGGAAAACCAGGCACAACGCGGCACCCTTCGAAATTTTTTTTTTTGCACTAACGGAGTTGTCGGCGTCCAGATATTGAGCTCTCCAAGATTTATCGTCGTAGCTAGTCGTTCCCGCTATAATAGACCTAACCGTTCCCTTCCGTCGGCTTGAAACAATACATTTTTAAGAAATCGATCGATCTTTTCTCGATACTACGCACGCCGCGTTGTGCCCGGTTTTCCCGTAGACGGTCACATATATATATATATATATAGTTTACAATACTATGTATGCAGGGCATGGAAAGAGAAAGGGAGGAGAGGGGGGGGGGTGGGATATGTGGGCTCCAGGGACTGTAGGCCTCCCCATAATTTTGAGGGACAAATTCGAATGAGATTATTTCTCACATGGAAAGCACTTTTAAACCACAAAATAAATAACATATCCTTAGAGCCTCCTATATGAAACCTCTTAATAATACTCTATATGAGCTAATGTGAATAAAATAACCACAGATATTAACTCTTACCACTGAAAACATGATTGGAGATCAATGTAATATAGACATTGTCCACTCAGTCATAGAAATTGTATCATATATAACCTGGATGACTGCCAATTATTACATAGCTGGAATTAAGTTACATATTTCTGTATTATAAGGGTTGCTTTAGAAAATGAAAGGGCCAGTATAGACTCATCATTCCCAAAATAGAAATACTGCTAGAGTCAGATACAATAGAGTAACATGACTTTGATGGGTACTCTTTTAAACCAAGTATTAACTAGTGACTGAACTAACCAGAGTAGTTTGCCAATTATCTACCTTTGCTAATAAAATACAGCTTTGTTTGAAACAGAAAGAGAAATTACCAGGCTCCCTGAGTATATATTTCCTCTTTTCTATTCCCTAGCCCAGCTGTAATCACCTCGGAATGGACTGAGGGATAACTAGCTACAGGTGAATTTCTTTTATTACCCTACATTATTTTTATTTATTAGCTTACCCCCTATTACTGTTATAGCGAAGAAGACGGCCACACACGCGGAGGACATCTCGGAGGACATGAGTTACTACTGCACAAGCGGAACACCTTCTGGAGACATCCCGCGATTGTTTATTATAGGGAAAAAAGTGACCTAATGGTAATTAAACAACTATATTCACAGCATGTATTAACTTCCGCTTTACAACATCTGGTTTCTTGGCACCATACCTAAAGTAGTTAATAGGTTTAATGGAAATTTTGGCGCGCAGTGTTCGGTGACATCAGGTAGCTAAGTTCTTACTGATCAGTAGCACTAGCAAATTTTTCTTCCTCACTAGTCTCACGTATCCATTCCCTTTTACCAGTTGGTAAAGGGTCTGTCTTAGCTAGATGGCTCAAATTTGTGTGGAATTATTTATTACAAAATAATCTTGTTTCAGTACTGCAATAATATAAACCTATTGGCTTAGCTTACAGTGAAGGAAGCATACAAGGGGACTTTAAATGACATGGGAATCGTTAGTACAAATTTGTTGCTGACATTAGCTATGTAGCTAGCATTGGCTAGCATCACAATTTAATTTGTTTGAAGTACAGGAAAATGGTAGGAGTGTACTATGTCATAGACGAAGCATTTATTCCAATCTTAGCTATTAGTTTGTAGTAACATTTGAAGATTATTAAATTTTCAAGACCCCTTACCACCTTTTCTCTTTCACGTGACTTAGATATGACTACCCGCCATGATAATATTATTGGCGAGCGAGCGTAGCGAGCGAGACACTTACAGGGGTAACACAATCGAAAATCGGGGATGTTTATTTATTTATTGGCGAGCGAGAGAAGCGAGCGAGACAGTATTAGGGGTGGATAATGCAAAATCGGGTATATGTTATATATATATGTATGTATGTATGGATGGTACGTATGCTCTTTAAACGCGCGCGCGGGGAACTTTTTTCTCCTAAAAACACGGCTATTTAGGCTTGACTCCAGTTTATTCTGAAACTACAGCATTAAGCAAACCTTACTTTATACTTAAGCTCCAAAGTATGAGAAAATTCCTGCTAAAACGCTTGTTTTCAAGACACAAAAAGTTGATTCGACAGGTTACTATGGCATTGAAGACCCTTTTCCAGACTTAATTTCAAAACTTCGCCGTTTTATGGGGGGATACGGAGTGCCGGTTGTTGGTTGTCAAGAGCCGTTGGTAGTCACAATGCCGTAGTATTAATGCTAAGCTACTACTTCTCGAGGGAAGCTGAGATAAGTACGCAATTCCATATTTGTTAGCTAAATATGCAAAATTAACTCTGGCCTTTCTTTTTTGTAGCTAAGAGCTAGTTAACAGTGACTGGTAAATTCAAATGGTCAGATTGGCTCAAATTTGGTACTACAAAAGTTACCACTGCTCAAGAAATGAGGTAAGAAAGTAATTGTGTATTTGTGTGCTAAAATTTGATTGTCTTTTGTTTTTGTAGGTGAGAGCTTGTTGTCAAGAATTCAAGGTAATTCCGATGGTCAAAGTAACTTCAATTTGATACTACAGAAGTTATCAATACTCAAGAATGATGTAAGTAGTAATTCCATATTTGTTGGCTAAAATTACAAATAATAACACTGGTTTATTTTTTATCGTAACTGAGAGCTTGTTCAAGAGTTACTGGTGATTGAGATTATCAGAATGGTTGATGTTTAATACTACAAAAGTTGGTAAGAGAGTGATTTTGTATTTGTTTGCTGAAATCAAATGTCATAACTGCTATTATAGTGTTTGCATGAAGTAAGCTAAAACATAGTAACATTTTATGTTACCTAACCATCAGGCTCGCTCGCCATTTGTGCTCAAGCACACCACTAGTTTGTATATATGTTTGGACGTACGTATGTCATTTTGTACTTTGACCCTCGCGTTTTTGCGTTAGTTATGTGGTCGACCCCGTCCCAAATTGCACTAAACAGAATCCTCTGGTTTATCGATCAGTACCCGTATCACCCTAGAAATTGAATTGTTTACCGTTTTGAATTCTTTTGCGGGTGCAGTTCAAACTTGAAAACTTAAGGGACTATTCGAGTTAGTGGCGGTGGTAAGTCAATGCGTTCTTTGTCATGGTTATAAGCCGTGCGCAACAGTATTTACTTGAAAATACACTGTCCACTAGACTACTGCGAAGGTAAGTCTGTGTAGGTGCATGTCCAGTTGTGTCAAAGCATTGTGTGTTACAACCACTACTTAGCTAAAGAATACCACAAAGAAAACTTTTAAAATAACGTGTATTGTTTTGTTTTGTTTTGTTTTTCCTTCCAAGCAGTTGAGTTGTTACTATGGCACTGAAATCCCTTTACCCTGTATGCTAAATTTAAAAACTGGACCTTATTTTCAGTAACTTCAGTGTTAGAAGTCAAAATCAATAGTATAGTCTTTAGGCTCGCTCGCCATTTGTGCTCAAGCACATCACTAGTATATTATGTTATAGTTATAAACCAAAATTGAGGTTTGTATGCGATTTATAAACTCCGAGACACGAGGGCGCAGCCCGAGTGGCGAGGATTTATAAATCGAAATACAAACCTAATGATTTTGGTTTATAACTATTTTATAGCCAGATGAACACAAACAACAAGCAAAGTATAGCGTTAGCTATCTTAGTAATTGTATTAAAGTACCCAAACTCTTCATTATTCCATTTTGCTTTGATCTGCCTTCTACCATAATTATGGTTGCTAAGAACTATATCAGACATTTCCCGGCTAATACATTTTTCTTACGAGCATACCAGACTGTATCAGATTTATAGTTCTTAACGACAAGCGTGGTCGCTCGGGTAACGGGCTATAAATATATATAATTATTAAGTTACAATGGTCACTGCAGCTAATCATTGTATTTATTCGGCTATGCAGATAATCCTGTGTATTATATTCATAGCCTTCTTTGTAGCATGATGCTTTAAATATTCCAAAAACAAAGAAAACTGCTTGCTTTATTCAATTCCAGCTTTTGCTTATTGAGATCTACAAATTTCTAGGTCTAGCTATAACTGGCCTATTAATTTACTATAAGATAATGGCTACTATCACTTCAGAAATTTTGTTTCAAAAGTAATATTACTTAAAATGTCAACTAAAATATCTGCTGAAAAGTCTCTATAAGACTCAGCATTCACTTCAATAAGATCTATCTTTAGAGTTTTAAAAAGATAAGTAGCTACTAGATTCTCTCTAACTATCTCTAACCAGACAGAAAATTTAATGAAAATATTCACTCCTATCACTTGCTATATCTGTTAACTTACTAGTGAGTAAAATTAATGATGAAGGTTAGCTACATAGTTTACAAGAAATAAAAAAACTAACAATGGTGAGTGTGGAAATAATCTTAAAAATAGGAAAATGAAGGATAATCCACTGTAGGTATTATAATTTTATTTTATTATCATTTTGTAATTTTATGACCTTTTGCCTTGCCAGGACTTAATTTTTATTGCCTAGCTATGTATGCACACATTTTACGACTAAAAAAAATCAAACAAATAGCTAGTACTAATAAATGCATATACAAGTAAGAAAATTTATGTAAATGATGGAGATGTATTAAAAATAATCAAGACCATAAACATTCCCAGAATAAAATTAGAACTTATTTTGATTTATCAAGTAAATTATGCAAAGCTTATAATAAAGTTCCATTCAGTACGAGTAATCACAAGGATGATTGTCAGCTAAAATTAGAGTAGTTATATGAACTGTTAAATAAAACTTACAACAAAGGCTACAAGCAGTTTACCAATTGTAACCACAATTTTTCTACATACAAAAAGAAAAAAAAGAAGATAATTTGTTTCAAAGTTAGGTTTGTTCAAATAGCTACTTATAATTATTAGCTATAAATTGTAACTTATATCCCTAAATTTACTTTATGAACAATTATTTCTTTTTTCTAAGTACTTAAGTATTTTTCCTGTTATAATATTGTCAACTGCAACAATGCAACATTGCTAGCTACAACTTCAAGTATATTTTTCTTTCTTATTTCAATATTCATATAATCAAGTAAGGACAATCAATTCTTTCTGCAAACAAAAAAACTGAAGCGGTATAGCTAAATACAAGTAATACATTTAATTACATTGATCATAATAATGATTCAATAAGTTGTTATAACTGGAATACTAGGAGGTAGTCCACGAGAGTCACCAGGTCGTCTGTCACATGCCATTGATATGGCTGATGCACATATTATCAGAACCAATATAAGTAAACTTCCCACTATTACACCTACTGTCACACCAATTGTAAGAGCAGATGATTCTAAAATAATAATAAATAAAATATATAACATAATCAATGACAGGGAATTTAATTTCATAAAGATTGAATCAAATTTTTTTTTATTTCAGGAGAGTTTGTTTATTTTTCCTAATAATTTTAATAAAACTATTGGGGGCTAATGTGTTTGTGAATGCCAAAACTGTCATGGGGCTAAGGTTATAATAAAACATAGCAATTACATGTGATTATAGTCAAAAGATTGTTGTAACTAGTAAATGTGAACATTTTTGTTTGAAAGGGCAAAATAACGATAGGGTAAAATGTTCTACAATGTAATCAAATGCTGCACACTAATATCCCTGAATCAAAATGGTAACTTACTATTGTTAGAACATATTAACCCAACTTCATCAGTAAAGGAGCATGATGTGGAATTAGATGTGTTAAAATTACAATATTGCAGCTCTGAGTCCATAGAAGAGCAAGAGACAAATGAAACATAGATGGCAGATGAACTAGTATTGTATCTGTGTGGAAAAAAGAATAAAAAATGCTGATATTTGCTCTATCAGAAAATCAATTTCTAATTTCCTAATATTATAGCCATCAATATATATTTTTAGGCGCTATTCAATACATACAAGTTGAAATCAACGAGAGAAAAAAAGTATATAGAATTTTTGTTGAAGAATTTAATATTTGTTTATCTAATAGCTTAGTGTTTGAGAAAAGTATAAATAATAATGTATAATAATAAGCAATAGTTATGTATCATTGCAAGCACATGTACTGCACAGCAGAAATATTTATAATTCACAACAGAGATCTAAAACACACTATGATCACTTTGTGAGCAAAACAAAGTTATTTGCAATTAGGAATATACACAATAGCTGTACCTGATCTTATACAACAAGTTTAGCTATTGGATGACCTAATGTTTACCAATTTTCAATAGCACACTATAATACAATTAGATTCTCCCTCTTTCACAAGCCTATTTTTCAAACAATACAGATTTAAAAAATGTTTTGCTGTAACCGGAAAAGAACCCAGGACCACTTGCTTAATGCAGAAGTGCTCTGCCACTGAGCTACAACAACCAGCTGGCAAGTAAACACTCCAATTCTGTGTATATATATACAGGGGAGTAGGAAGCCAGATCGTATTCATCATAACCACACCCACCTGACCACACCCACTCATTTATTCAAATAAAGAGTTTTATTAATAGAAAAGACAATATAGTGGTTATATTGTCAATGAACCAAAACGTTAAACGTGAAGGCCGCGTAAAAAAGGGCGTAGCCAGGGACATTTCGCGATAAACGGAAAATGGCGGCTGACAGTTTTTGTCTCCAACTTCCCGGAGACTATTTTAGTACGCATTATAGCAACTTAGCGCACAAAAAGCTAGGAAACAGTGTCACTTATAAGTCGTGATCATCTTAACAAAAGACAAAACAATAAACAAACAAACAAGAATAAACAACAACAACAAATAGCAGGCTCTAAATGGAGAAAGAAGAAAGGTACTGTTTGCCATGGACGCAGCTAAATTCAACTGCAAAAAAATACAGCGTGCTATCAGAGTTTTGCAAGATACTATCCTGAGGGTTCATCTTCAATCAAGAAATACTTCAGTACATACACATGGCATTGATGGATGAACTTCAGTATTACTCACAAAAATGATTACATATAGCTTTTTTTTTTAGTTAGGGCACTAGTTAACGTGTTGTGGATCAACTTGAGAGGATATAGTGAGCTATAATGGGGGGGGGGGGGTTCTCTTTCCACGGCTACTTTTTTAATTTGAATAGAAGGAGCTAGAGATTAAAGGGCATGCCGGGGATTCTTCCTTTTATACCCGGACCTCTGGAAGGAGTTGAGAATGTGGTAAACGAGGCCGCAGACTTCGTGAATGGAGAATAGCATTGAATTATAAACGCGACCTCTACGTTTAAGTCCATGATCTGTGTATCTAGTAAATTCAATTGCCACTGTAATCACACCCAACAATTGAGTACAAGCCATATTTTATTACATTAAAGCAAAATAATTTTTATAAAAATCAGTAGGTTCAAATTGAATAATGTTAAATTATTGTTATAGCTATTATGTAGAGTGTATATAATGTATAGCTATATAGCTACTTGGACATAATTCAAACAACACAGTGACAAAAAAAATTAAAAACTGAACCACCATAATTTACAAATGCCTGCCTTTTGTGGCAGTTATAACTTCATTTTTTTCCATATTTTCAAGTATGTGATGCAAATAACTAAATAAGGAGACTCCTATTAGTACGAAAATGGCCATTTCGCAGACCAACAAAGCTGGAAAGACCTCAGGAACTCCCCTATACAGTAGTTTCCAAAACATCGCTTTGGAATAGTAAACGAAGGACCACGCTTGTCTGGAGTTTCCTAAAAATCCTCCAAAAGGCTCTACATTAGATATTTAAATCCCTGCGGAAGTCCTTTCGACCGCCCAAGTTCAACAACGACCACGAGATTTAAAGAGTGGAAAATAATTGACCCACCCCTTTTTTATATTTATATTGGTGCGGCCACACCCATTCCAATGCCCCTGATATATGTGTGTGTGTGTGCGTGTGTGTGTGTGTGTGTATTAAGGGATACTACTGTGCTACAGTCATGCTCTTAACAGGCCAACAGAAATTTCTTTTTCAAAGATTTCTTTAATTGTAGGATAAATTTACTCTAATTTTTCAGAGTTATAAAAATTTCCATAGATAAAGTCTTTGAAAAAAGAAAATTTCCGTGGTCTGTTAAGAGCGAGACTGAAGCATAGCAGTACCTCTTAACCTTGACAGTATAAATACAAAATTGGAGTGTTCAGCTACTGGTTGGTTGTCGTAGCTCAATGGCAGACCACCAAAAAAAGCCTGTGAAAGAGAGAGAATGCATTATATATGAGAAAGAAATTGTGAAATCCATAAAATTTCTTGTAGGATTATTATGTCAAAAATAAAACAAAAGTATAATTATTGACGATAAAAGTGGAGAATTACCGCGTAAATATTTTAATGTCACCTACTAAACTTTATCACTATGTCAACAAAAAAAATGATTATAAGAAGTCAGAAGATAATGAAATTCAAAAAGTATTACATTTAGCAAGGTAGAAAATGACATTGATAGCTATCACAACTTACCCGAGTGTTCCTACACTATCATATGATGAAGCTTTGTCATAGCCCAGCTGTTTGCAAGCTAACTCAGCAGCAAGACTGTTGAATCCAGTGTGACAAAACGGTAACCACATACTGTCATTGTAGTAAATCTCTAAACGTCCCCTTGAGAGGCGTTCACAATTAGATACCAATCTTATATCATTCAGTTCTGGAAAAGATGTTGCTGCAATTAATTACAGTGAAAATTAAATCTTAACTTCTTATATTAAAACAATGAACTTTGCTCATTACTCGTCCATTCGTTAGAGTATAGCTACAATTCATTCATTGACTAAAGTATGGAAAGTATTCCTAAAGTAGTTTACACAATAGTTATTATAATACTGAATAGATCTACAACTTACATGTGGGCATGTCAGTTGAAGATGCTACAAAATAATGACAATCATTTAAAATGATTAAAATAAACTATATACAACTAACAAACATATGAAATGCTAAAAACATTAAATGACATGATATACATCAGAGATAGTACAGGTATTTTTCACATTCCACCTTGGCGTAATCATTATATGTCTCATATGTCGGTCAAACCACTCATGATCACATAAAAAAAAATAACTGCTTGTAGTTCAAGACATCATTCAAACATCAAATTAAGCTATATTTTTATTAATGCTCACCTGCACTGTAACACAGGAAAAACAGATGTTAAACATTCAGATGCTGATGTGGCAGTCATGACTTCTCAGTTCAATGGACAAAGTATAAAGATTATAATGTTTGAAAGAGGCGAGAAAGAGAGCAAAGAATTTGACAGTGTTTTACAAGAGCTGCAGCAGTTATTATTTCAAAAGATGTATATAGTAGCCTTTGAAAATACTTTACAGGCTCCAGACATTAGAGCTCAGATTCAGAAAGGAAGCCATAACCAGAGATTGTAAAAGGTATATAGTTCGGGAAACAAAGATATTATGAAAGAAACATTACAATTACTTCGTACGAGTGTTATTCCATGCTGCTATATATGGTATATGAAGGGAACCCCTTTATGAATTATTATATTAACAATGAGATTCACTTCAATAATTACACTTGTCGTACAATAAGTGGATGACATTTTACTCTCACACTTGTATTTTAACTTGGCTTTGGCTTCTGAAATGTCTCCCCAATATAATACACTGACTCGTGCAAAGTATAATATTATGTACATGTATTGGTGGACAATTATCCTTTTAAAACAATATAGCATATTCCTTAATACTTATATATTTATACGTTGTAATGAAAGAATTTAAATGAGGGAACCAATAGTTTTTTTTTATGATATGGTTACTGGAACACTTAGCTAATGAGTATCCTTCTGTCCAATTTTTTTTAAAGTATGAGGCTCAAAAGGTCAGGGCCCAGACCACTTTACTTGTCGAGGGTACACCTCTGCACAAATATGTATGCATTATAAAAATAAGGTTGGTTCAGACCTCCCAATAATCATGATGATCTACAGTGAGTGGTATTTCTGACTACATTAGTGATTAAGTGCACAATAGAAATTGCAGTTTGTTAGTAATCTAGCTAGTTACTACTAAATTCAGCTCAACCAAATTTGCGTTCTTACATAATGCTGCCAATAGGGTAGCTATGACACTTTTATTTAATTTTGCTGATGCCTTGCACACCTTCCAATGGTCCCAAATCTACCACGATTCCTGCACAGAATTACTACATCCTATTTATTGTCCTGGAGTTTATGCATTCCTACTCATTGTCTCAAAATTTACGTCAATGTTTTCCCATTAATCTACATATAGTCTAGAATATGTCAAGCAGTCAAATATGAGCTGAATTTGTTATTGGCCTTAATATAGTAGTTGTAGCTGCACTAGTTTCCTATTCATTGGCAATAGCACATGCAAACTAACAACCTTGCACATTATCCTGACCTTTCTTGGTGTACTATATCTAACTGCTGGCATTATAATAGACATTAATTACTCAATGCTAAAATCAAACTGTACAATTTGCTATAATATATCATCCTCTTTAAATGTATTTGGAACTATTTACCACTGCACAAGCGCTAAAATACTTGTTTTTCCACTCTAATGTTTGCCACCATATCTAGACAAGTTAAATGGCCTTACAGGGAAGTCTTGGGATAAGGTCAGCTGAAGGAGCTGTATTGAGCGGCTGTGGTCACCTATCACACCCAAAACAAGTTTGACCAGACCTGAAGCACCACTGGGCACACAACTGGAGGATTTTAAACTGGTCTAAACCCTTTCCCAGCATAGCGATAGTAGGTAAAGGGTTCGAGATTACTTCCTAGTAATAAACATCAGCTACGAACGACGGCTACAAAAACGTTTACATTATGTACTATCTTACCTCCTACTGAAGCAATTATTTGAAGTAAAACAAAGACTGCCATCTCAGTACCACCTCTCCAATCCCACGGGCTCATAAAGAAGCCAGATTCCGCAGAACAAAAAAGACTGCCACCTCAGTACATCCTCCCCCAAATACCTAGGGCTCATCAAGAAGCCAGACTTCCGCTGACTTCATTTTTGTAATTAGCTTTGTGTGGTATATAGCAAAGTGAGCTAATAATGACGTCATCTAAGGAAACGTCTGCAATGGGCGTGGTAGGTAATAGGCGGAGTTGTTTTGGCCTGGGATCGGAGTGAGCCATCCCGCAGTTCTTATCAAAGAATTCTTCTGATTGGTACCCTAGCCCTAGCCCTAGCCCTTGCGCGGCGCTATAATTGGTCACGCGCAGCGCTATAATTGGTCACATGATTTGATTAACCAATGAAATGAGTTTTTTGATAAGAACTGCGGGACTGTAGATCGGAGTAGTCTGGCGTAGCCAGACCCTTTACCCACTGATCGCTGCGCGGAGGGAAAGCACAGCGATCAGTGGGTAATTAAAGGGTCTGGCTACGCCAGACTAGGATCTGAGCGCCTGGGGTTTTAATTGATTGAGGTTATCTGGTGGACGTACGCTGGTTCGCACTCCCGGTGCTTAATTGGAGTAACCTAACTGGGTGCTTTCTCACAGGTTTTGGCAATAAACCTGCCATTTCTTTTTAGTGATAGCTAGTCTTATCAAATGCTAAACCAATTACCCGGAAAATCACCGCTTGACGTGATGTTATGTACCAAGAAGAAAGGAAATCTATAAGAACCACAAAATTAATAAGACTTAGTTTTACTGATAGTTCCAAGTAATTTTCTAGTGGTGACTGCTACTCAAAGAAAGACCAGTTGAAAAATATAGCTTATGATTGGAAGTGACAGGAGGCTGCCTGTGGGTTTAATGGGGTGGCTCTGGAGGAATCACTCGCTCTCGAACCACCAACCGGCACAGGGAAAGTATACACAGGAAAGGTAGGTCACGGCTCAAAGGACTCACAACCAGAAGATGCCCGAACTCTGTGACACGCTGCCACCAGAGTCCTCCTCACTCAGGTAAGTACGACAAGCTGGCTACTAACCCAGTGTTTACACAAACTAAGATTATTAGAGAACTGCCGATACACAGGCGCGCCCAAGCTTTTATAGCCATAGACACGCATGCGCAAAAATAGAAATGCTCACGGATTGACATCCGGACAATGACACAACATGCATGCACTCAGCAGATGATACAGTAAAGATAAATAACACAACACTAAAATAATACAAACAAAAGAGTTACTATAAATGAATATGTTCATTACTCCGCCCACAATTCCCCCCGCTAAGATTCGACAGGGGCGAATCTGATTCCACCAGGGCGGAGCTCGATTGATCGCAGGGCCACGCCTGCCGACTCATCCCATCCGCGTTGTTGTGGATCTTGCCTGGCCTGTACTTGATCACCACACAGAATCGCTGTAGGGCCAGGGCAAACCTGAGTAAACGTTTATTCAGGTGACAACCTGAAACGAGGGAGCAACAAGGCTGATGATCTGTAATGACAGTCACGTCCCTCGCGTAGAGGTAGAACTCAAAATGACTCAGGGAAGCCACAATAGCCAAGCATTCCAACTCCGTGACGGAGTAATTCTTCTCCGCCGGTCTCAGTTGGCGCGAGAAGAAACCCACGGGAAGTTCTTTCCCATCTCTGCATACATGGAGACAACAACCGACTCCCGAGCCCGAGGCATCGGTATATAACACAAAAACATCATGACTTACAGGAATAAATAAAACACAAGCATCACACACACCACATTTGAGCTTACGAAAAGCAGAGTCCATGTCCTCCGACCAGCTCACCCGGAGAGGAGCCCTCAATGAAGTTGCCGGAGTCAAGTGGCTCGAGTGAGAGGCAAACAAGGGAACAAACTGCCTATAATAAGACATGGCCCCAAGAAACGATCTGAGTTGTTTCTTGGTAACAGGGCGAGCAAAAGATCTCAAAGCCTCCACCCGATGTTCAGGCACAGAAAGGGAACCACACCCAATCCTATGGCCCAAATAAACTAAATACTTCCTGCCAAAGTGGCACTTCTTTAACTTAATAGTAAAGCCAGCATCACCCAAACACTCAATAACAGACTTCAGGTGGGCAAGATGTTCATCCCACGACTTACTAAACACGACTACATCGTCCACATAATTCTTACTACAGTGTGACACAGGTTCCAACACCTTCTCAACTACAGACTGAAAGATCGCCGGAGCATTTTTAAGTCCAAACGGCATACGTACATATTTAAATCTTCCAAAGGGACATACAAAGGTTGTGAGCTCGCTGGAGTTCACATCCATGGGAATCTGATGAAACCCAGCAGTCAGATCAAGCGTTGAGAGACAACTACAAGGACCAACTAAGTCCAAAATCTCGGCTAACGAGGGTAACCAATAGCGGCGCAAGGGAGTCACCGCGTTCAGCTGACGAAAGTCGACACAAAGTCGGACACCGCCATCTTTCTTCCGAACAGGAACCAAGGGACTAGCCCAATCAGAGTCTGATTCAACTATAATACCGCCGGCAAGCAAGGAGTCGATTTCAGACTTGACAGCATCACGAATGCCTACCGGTATCTGCCTTGGGGGCAAGGAGACAACAGAAGCTCCATCTTCCAAAATAATGACACACGATCCTACCTTGGACAAGCCAGGGGACGTACTAAAATACTCACTCAGCTCAGATAACAAAGAATCAAGATCACACTTTCTATAACCAGTACACACATCACTATCCAAAGAAGTTTTACTAACTAAAAGAGAGTCATCTATGCCGCAGTCTTCGGCAACAACAGTTATGGCATTGGCTTGTAGCGCAGGGCGAGGGGTATACACCTTCAGGTTACACCTGTGGGCAACTTTAACTGGGTGGTCATCACCTTTGGACACTCTGTAAGTTACGTCAGATGACCTACTGACAACAGAATAGGGACCTTCCCATGCAGCTTGTAGGGAAGCCTTGATGCCCGGGATCCTCATGAGCACTAAGGACCCAATCTCTAAAGGTTTGTCACGCACACCCTTTTTAGCACACTCAGCCCGCTTACCACTGGACACTGACTGATTGGCTGCCACACTATCAGAAATGACTGCCAACCGGTCGTTCAACGACACTAGCCATTCATCTACATCGACAGGATCAAAAGGTCTCTCCACCCACCCTTCATACACTACGTCCAGAGGGCCTAACACATCTCGACCATAGACAATACAGTGGGGAGAATAACCGAGGTCACGATTTGGGACCTGGCGCAAAGCGAATAACGCCAGAGGGAGAAAATCAACCCAATCCACCCCCGCGTCCACAGCCTTGGAAAGCATTGGTTTCAAACTGCCGTGCATCCGCTCAACAACACCATTTGACTGGGGACGGTACGGAGAAGTGGCTAACTTATCAATTCCCAACAGGTCACACACTTCAGTCATTAACTTAGACAAGAAGATGGTACCACGGTCTGACAACACACGAAGGGGAATCCCAGTGCGACTTATCACCTCGAGAAAACATTGAGCAGCTTCAGAGGCGGACGCTGTACGCATAGGGATGGCATCAGGCCAACGACTAGCGAGACACACGTACGTAAAGAGGTATTTAGAACCACGCTTACCCTTCGGTAAAGGACCCACCAGGTCTACACACACGCTTTCGAACGGAACACTCACGATTCTACGTTCAACCATAGGGGGTTTCTTGTTCCCCGCATTGTTCATTCTTAAACACACGTCACACGACTTGACAAATTCACGAATGTCACAGTGCATGCCAGGCCAAGTAAACTTGTTACCCAGCAGTTTTCTCATCCCACGTACCCCAACATGGGCAGTTTTGTCATGGGCGAGAGTCAACAACCGCTCTCTGAAAGCAACAGGAGCTACAATCTTTACAACTGGCTGATCATCAACCAACACTGAAAGCACAAGTAACCCATCTTTGAAAGAGTACCCGTTCAACGACTTACGACCCAACTCACAGAGAGAAGCTAGGGAGTCATCAGACTTTTGAGCCAAAATAACAGACTCAACGCCACCACTGGACGTGGGAACAGGCACAACAATATCAACACTATCATTAGACACATGTTCACTAGGAACAACAACAACATCAGAAATAACAGGTTCAGAAACTACATCACTAACTACTTCAGATACATCAACACACACATCATCAGAAACAACATCATTCGAAACAGAGGGAGAAGACACATCAGGTATAGAGAGAGACACAACCTCAACCCCGTCACTGCCTGCACTACCATCAACCACTGCCCCATCCCCATCCTCGTCAGGCCCATCAAGAAGCCCAGAAACCGAAGGTTCCGCCGCACTAGACCCAACTCCTACGGAAGGTAGAGAAGGACTATGGAAAACATCAATGGCAGCTAAGCGAGCAAGTTCCTCATCACAAACAAGGGGAACAGGCTCAGCTAGCTCAACTTGTCGAGCTCTACGTTTCTTACGTCTGCGCTTTTTCTTAGCACATTCACTTCTAGTCACAACATTTACTGAGGCTACCTCATCCTGGGTAGTGACAAGAGCAGAGGACACAGCCTCCAATGTCTCCCCACCAGAGTAGGCAGCTTCATCAGTCGCTGGTTGGGTGCTGCAGGTATCATGCAGGTGCCCCACCTCCTCAAGCAACTGATCTGCTTGAGTGGCGGCACCCAACAAGAGGTGCTCAGCCGTACTCGGCTCCATTGGTATGGAAAACAGTACCCTACCGGCCAAACTATCCCGGTGGGCAACAGCCACTCTGTGCTTAAAGCACATACCCTTAAACTCAAAATTGACAATGGCTACACGTAAAGTAACAGGATCACTGTCCCAACCCTTCACTTCAACCGTTTCCCCGGTCAGCTGGTCCTCGTAAACAAGGCATCCAGGGACTATGGAGATCTCAGCTCCAGTATCAGGCACAATCTCACACTTCGTGCCGTTCACACTACCAAAAGTATGGGAAGGACGATCTCTAACTGCCACCCAACTTGTATTATATACTTTTCTCTTTACACCATCCTTATTGTCTGTCTTGATATTGCGTTTCGGGCAGTCAGGGGACTTGTGTCCCGGCTCTCTACAAGTATAGCACACCAACCCAGCAGGTTTAGTACTTGAAAGACCTGGAGAACTACCACTACCATTACTACCCTCACCACTAGTGGATGAACCACTGCTACTATTACGGCATTCAAACGCTCTGTGTCCCCGCTTCAGACACTTGAAGCACACTAAAGGGGAGAAACCACGACCCACTCTACTACCGGTCGAGCTGGACTTCTCGAAAGAAGCAGCCGTACGGGTAGGGGAAATGGAAACAGCGAATTTACTCAACTCTCTCAAAGACTCAAACGACCTCTGGTCCATCACTTCCCTCTGAGAATGAGACAACGAAGACCGAAAGGCAGAACATACCAGAAACATGATAACTTCTTCTCTAGTTTTACACAACAATTCCAACGAACTAACAATACGACTGAGATACTTAAACTTCTCACTGGGGTTTGTGGAAAAAGGAAGTGCTGAAAACCCTTCCCTATATTGCACCCCAAGAGCAACCAGGTTGGAGCCCAACGACTCAAACAACCTTTCCTTAATCTCGTCATATGTAGCAACTTCTTTATTCAAGGTGGACAAGGCTTCCAAAGCAGACTCCGAGTGGAGCTTCTGCAACAGTACCCGCTTCCACCGTCTACGTGGACAACCCATTATGGCTAAGTTAGATTCCAGGTTGGCGACAAACTTGGCAATATCCATACCATCTTTGTGGGCTGCTAGTTGACCGATCTCCCGAGACATGTCAGCATCGATCGAGTCAACACTGCTACGACTACTACCAGATAACAAACCAGAACTTGCTAAACCATTAAAGAACTCAGAAAATGAGGATTTCAGTCTAGTATCAATCATTGTGGAAATCTGATCCACCTCATTAGGAATATGGGGACGCTCATCATCTCCCATCATTGTGCTAGCTGGGGAATCACTACCCACAGAACTACTAAATTCAACGTCAGACTCAGAAATGGGGGAAACACGAACTGTCTCAACCGCACCCAAAGAAGAGCCCGAAAATAGCAGAGGAGAAAGCCCAGAAGCAACACTCAGGCTATCAGTATCCAAACACACGGACTCACCACTTGCTCCTACTTTCTGCCTCCCACGCTTACACACTCGACCCGGCTGTTCACGTTGGCTCATCCAGGCAATCCAATCGAAGGACACGTTCCTGGAGAACACACACACGAAAACAACACACAAGTAAAACACAGGTGAGCGTAAAAGGAAAGACAAAACAACTTGCACACGGCACAGTACAAAATGCTAACAGAAATAACAAGACACTCAGGCACAAGACCAAAAATGGAAACACGCTAACAGGTGACAAACACAAAAATTGACAAGTCCGAGACGAAAATCACACTAGGCCTCGTGTACGGCGCTCCAATAGGAATCGACTAGGCCTCGTGTACGGCGCTCCAATAGGAATCGAGGAAGGAGAATGTCAATCCAACGATCCAGTAGATAGCAAGATGCACGCAGAAGTCCAATCCACGAATGGAATCCGAGTTTTAAATCGGTCACAAACGAAGTAGACACACGCACACAGCAAAATCCAGACAAAACACACGCACACAACACAAGGAGACGATCTGATCCGAGTTTTAAATCGGTAGAAAGTTCAACACACGGTAACGAAATTTCGACGAACGAGGAGAAGACCTCAACACCGCTGCCGCCAATTGTGGGTTTAATGGGGTGGCTCTGGAGGAATCACTCGCTCTCGAACCACCAACCGGCACAGGGAAAGTATACACAGGAAAGGTAGGTCACGGCTCAAAGGACTCACAACCAGAAGATGCCCGAACTCTGTGACACGCTGCCACCAGAGTCCTCCTCACTCAGGTAAGTACGACAAGCTGGCTACTAACCCAGTGTTTACACAAACTAAGATTATTAGAGAACTGCCGATACACAGGCGCGCCCAAGCTTTTATAGCCATAGACACGCATGCGCAAAAATAGAAATGCTCACGGATTGACATCCGGACAATGACACAACATGCATGCACTCAGCAGATGATACAGTAAAGATAAATAACACAACACTAAAATAATACAAACAAAAGAGTTACTATAAATGAATATGTTCATTACTCCGCCCACACTGCCATAAATGGAACTCACATGTCTGAGCTGCTTCAATTTTTAACTGGACTGATCTTTCTTTCTTTCTCTCAATCAGCCATATTTTGCTCTCAGAACTGCTTCATTCTTTTGGCTATCCATAATCATGTTTTTTATTATCAAGCATATCACTTGATGGTTTCATTCTAGTCATTAATAATTTAATTTCATTGACTACTGCAGTCATAGCTAGGGGCAATTTTACATTGATTAGTGGTATTAATGATGGCTAACGTCTTGAGTTCAGCTTGGGGAAGCCATGGTCTATTTTGTCACTTGCAATAGTAGAATTAAATTATATATACTTGTAAGCTGTAGATTAAGGTTGCATGTTGGACTACTTAAAACAACACACAAAAATGAACACCAAAAAAAATGGCATTTTTGTTTTTATATCGAAGGTAATCTTATACAAATTGATCAATAATCACAAACATTGTGGGGAAAAAGCAATCATATTCTGGCTCTATGAAACATTTTGAATCCAGACTTGTAGCTACCTATTTCTTAACTATTTGTGGTCAGGTAGTGGTCATTTACTCAACTTTTAGAAAGTGTCAGTAGCTATTGCTACACTGAAAATTGTCCCCAAACTTGAATAGATAGCTAATTAGTTATGCTTGTGTGTTACATAATAATGTTAATGGGATTTCTTATATGTATGAACACAAACTGCATAATTGAAAAGGAAAAAAACAATAACAGTCATAGACAAAAAATTTCAACAATGTAACAGATATGGAATAACAGTGATGTTGTTGATGCAGGGTGCAGTGGTACTGTATATTAATCATTAAAATCAGTATTGCAATCATCTGATGTACAGAAATCTAAATCACAAGGTGTATCTGCTTCATAAGCAGGGCAGTAGTCCGTGGGTTCATCATCCACTTCATGACGACACTGATAATCTTCATACTCATTTGGAAAGTAATTGGTCGTATAACGGTGTGATGTAGTTGGCACAGCATAACCTATTTTAGCTGAGGAGTCTGAAATAGGACGAGTTGGGAGTTGATTTAATTGTATATTTCTTAGTTCTACAGGTTGTCTAGATCTACATGCTAGAACGAGTAAATAACAAATCCCTACTGCTGCCATCAGTATCAGGAATAGAGATACACTTCCTATCAGCAGACCTACTATAAGTCCAGTTGATGTCGAGCCTAAAATATAGATAACAAAAGTTGTAAAATAAATAATAAACACCACATCATTTGACGCAGTTGTGTGCTTGAAAAATAGCAATAAACGGATGAAATATAGCTTGAAGAAGAACTTGTACCATATCTTAGTGCTATCTTGCTTAAAATAACTACATTCGCCCCTCTAAGAGCGACCAAAGACTACACCAATTGAAAATTTGAGAGATTGCGGTCTTGCATAAGCTAATAAGAAATAGCATACTACACTACTTCTACAGTATCCAATTTGGTCTGGGACAAAAGGTCTTCGCTAAATGCTCGCTGAAAGTTTGATGCTTCTATTTTAATCTTCATCTGAACAAAAAGTGCAGGAAATTATGTCCACAGGACGACAAGCTCTACAGGACAGCAAGCTACTAGGAAAAATCACCCGGCTTACTACCAAAATAAAGACTGGTGTGGTTCATTGCAAATACTGCCTCAAACAATCCCCTTATTCTGGAAAGTCTTTTTTTTTTTTTACAGAAAATTGCATCTCCAGTAGCAGCACATCTTTATCAAAGTATAGATAAATGTGGTGGAGAAATAGCTAAGTTAGCTGTACCAGTAGCCACAAAGAAGGCAATGGAAACTTCAGAAGAAAAATATTCTTGTAAGATGCTTGTCATCAGGACACCATTCAGATAATTAGGAGGAAGGCATCCCAAGGCCCCGTGCAGCCTACTGGTAGAATAAATTAGAAATTTTTATGCCGCATTTAGCCGGGTTTTCACAAATCCAGTCACATATATAAAAACAAGATACTAACTAAAACAGAAATAACCACAACAACAAAACAATAATAATATTGTGAATAACCTTCAGTGACAAGGTATATTAGACATTACTTTCATTATACTTTAAAATACAAATGTTTGAAAGTAATAATAATAATAATAATAATAATAATAATAATAATAATAATAATAATGAAAATAATAAATAATTATATCATTACTATATTGCCGTAAGAGATTGGGTCTGGGGAGGCCAGAGCCTCCCCACTTTTTCCAACTTCTCCTGCACTTTATCCCTCACAGTCGGTATTAATCGCCAACATTTTCACATTATCAGTTTAAACACTGTGTGGAATGTATGTCACTCCTTATTATTTGAGCCACTGAACACACTAGTGAATGATTAATCTGCAAGATTTTGCTTCCCTGAAAGCAAACTTAGTATAGTTTTAGCTATTTGCGTTCATTTCAGATCTTAATTCAGGTTTGGGCAATATTCTTTTTCATATCAAATCCTATTTTGTTAATAAAAGAAAACATTTTATTATTTATAACTAGGTAAAGATTAACACAAATATATTTTGTTACAAAATATATTTGTGTTAATCTTACCTAGTTATAAATAATAAAATGTTTTCTTTTATTGGAGCAATAACTTCGACTTTTGTCAAGTTTACTCAACGCTGATTCGGCAAACTTGAGTATTCAGAATTCACCGGTTTGTCCGATGAATTCTGTACATTAGCGGAGTTGAGAAAAGTCAAATGTATTGGTCCCATTAACAGTTTGACATATAATTTGCAACAAAATAGGATTTGATATGAAAAAGAATAAAATGAGATCAGCTGTGGCAGGTGAGATTAAATGCTTCAATGCTGGTACTCAACTACTACACTTGTAAGTTGCTTCTGACAGCCATGATTTAAATAAATGTAGCAAAATATGCAATTCTTCATGTTGCCAATTAAGTAAGTGCAATATATGTAAAATTGTCCAGCATGGAATTGTCTCTCATATTCCACCGGCCGTAAGCACAAAAATGCAGTACCGCTATAATACTGATTCCTTCCAATGCTACCGACAGACGTACAATACAGTGGGAGTAACTTCCTAAATCTTTAATGGCTATTGTTTAACCTCAATTTCAGCATAGAATGGTAACCATGGGTTACTGGACCCCAATACAGTATAGTGGGAATGGCTTTATAATACATTTTTACATAACTTCTAGAAAAATTTACGAAGTTCAAAGTGAGTTGGTAAAGAGTAATTAACTCCAGTCACTAGCAATCAATATGATGATAAGAAATTAGAAAGCGAGAGAATCACAAGGAAAGGATGGTGATGACTTACAAAACATTCTCAAACCTAATCTACAAATAAGACTAGGTCTACAATAACTTGAAAATATTTCTAAATCCGCAAATCATTGACAGCAGAACCAAAAGAAGAGAAGCAGGTGAAGTATGCATACTAGAAGCCACTCTGGGGCTGGGTACTTGTAAGATTTATATACAACAGGATGAGATAATGAACTTAACATGCAATTTGTTTATAGGCTCAATTTTAAATGTTATATCATTATTTGAATAGCCATTATATTTCCTTAATGAAAAGACTTTCCTATTCAAATTAAAAAAATTATATTTTTGTAAAGTAACTAGCCTATAAATATTTCACAATAAATTACAATAATTAGCAATAGACTCACAAGTCGGTGGAGTATCTGTTGAAGATGCTGTAAGAGAAGATATGAAAGGAATCGTGGTAGAAAAAAATTTATAAATAAGTGATGATGATAATCCATAGCAATTAACTAAAATATATGTAATTAATCAACCTTTGTCAAAATATTGAACTAATTATTTACAACTATTTAGTCTCTCTATTCGTAGTGATATTAGCTGTTAGTATTCAAATGAAAATCTAAATTTCCTCAGTTACTTAAGATAAAAATTCTAGCTGTGTACTTTTATTAGTGTGGCTTGCTCAAGGTGTGGCTTCAAAATAAAAAAGCAGCTGCAATTAATTATCATGTTTTTAAGACGGTTTACCTAAATAATTAGAAAAAAAATCGGCCAATTTAATAGGAAAGCTTGGTTCTCCAAAGCTATACTGGTTATCCACTTAGTAAAAACAATATATATAAAGTTACTAAAAAAACCTTACCATTGCCAGGAAGGATTGAGGTAAGTTTTGTAATGAATTTTGTAATTAACAGCAATACACTTGTACTTTTAGAAGTGAAATTATTGACCTTAGAAGTACAGGCTTCATAACAGAAACTATGAACATTAACGTCAGGTAAGTTGAATAAATACATTTAACCCTCAACGTGCATGCACGAGAGGGTTACAGTAGTCGTTTAGTCTGCCTGTCTGTGTCTGTGTGTATGTCACACTCTGATTTTGGAGATGACAGACAATTAACTGTTGATTTAGGTATGATATAGAATGACACTTTAAGACCTTTAGCATGTTACATTTTTTAATGTTAGTATGATTTTTTGAGAAAACACGAAGCTTTAGCTCAACGTAGATACTAGCTTTTGTGGGCAATGTCCCCATCGTCTTGTCATAATCAAGTGAACATATAATTTCTTACAATATGCAGTAGTTTTTGCTTCATGCTGACAATTAACCAAATACTTAAACTGAGTTTCATGTTGCAACCATCAGTAATAATGTCACTTGCATGTTTAACTATGAAGACAGCATTTACATCTGCCATATGTCATTGCACAGCTACACTGATACCTGATTGGTAATGAGAAATGATTTAGTAATTGCTAGCTAGTGTATGGTAATAGAGCTGAGGGTTCACACCATTGGTGCTTCATTACTATAGTATAGCAAGTACAGCTTGATGTACAAACTTTATACAATAATAGTAAAGTTTTATCAGATTTAAAGGCTGTCTAACTCGCCATTTGTATTCAAGCACACAATCAGTGGAATAAACTTACCACATTGAATGGCTACATCGTAATAGTGAGAGCAACTTTTTAATGAAGTTTTGGAGCATGATTCAAAATTTGAAGAGTAGCTGTTGCAGTCAGATTTTATTGAGTACAAACCACTGCCTTGAGAATATCTGAAGAAATGAAAATTTAAGTTTACTGAGCCCAATAGTAACATAATTGTTATAAAAGGATACATAATATTTATAAATGCATAATAGTACATACTAGCAAGTACCCCTGAACTAATTATTTACAACTATTTTTAGTCTCTCTATTTGTAGTGATTAGCTGTTAGTATTCAAATGAAAATCTAAATTTCCTCAGTTACTTTGATTGCAAATAAGAATGCAGTAGCAGAAATTACCTTGCTCAGTTACCATTCTCTATCATTGCATAATTGTCGGTCGTCATTGGTTGTCGTCGTTACTGACACACAAGCGTATTATTATATAGATTGCAATATATATGCCTTAATACTTCAGTGGTTAGCTGATCACTTACAAACAGTAAATGATTCTGTTGAGAATATTTAGCTATGAAGCTATAGACATGCTGACATTATTATACAAAAAAAAAATAGCCAGGCTAGCTCATTTGCTATTATGCTAAAGAATGCAACTAGTTTATATAGTCATATTTACTGAACTACCACAAAACTCACCCCAAACTTCCCACACGACCAAATTCTGAAGCACGCAGATAGCCAAGTTGCTTGCAAGCTAGGTCTGCTTCCTGGCTGCTGAAGTAGGTACTGCAAAATGGCCTCCAGGCATAGCCCTTTGAATAATAGTAAATTTCCAATCGACCGCCACTGGAGTAGTATTCATTGCTTGAAAATACTAATCGTAGGCTGCCAAAGACTGGAGCTATTGTGAAATCGTAATAGTGAGAGCTATGTACACCTGAATATAGAGCCATGCAAAGACTGGAGCTATTGTGAAATATTGGAGCATGATTGCAAAATGAATATAGAGCCATGCAAAGACTGGAGCTATTGTGAAATATTAGTACTTGCTATGTATCACCTGAATATAGAGCCATGCAAAGACTTATTGAGTACAAACCACTGCCTTGAGAATATCTGAAGAAATGAAAATTTAAGTTTACTGAGCCCAATAGTAACATAATTGTTATAGAAGGATACATAATATTTATAAATGCATAATAGTACATACTAGCAAGTACCCCTGAACTAATTATTTACAACTATTTTTAGTCTCTCTATTTGTAGTGATTAGCTGTTAGTATTCAAATGAAAATCTAAATTTCCTCCGTTACTTTGATTGCAAATAAGAATGCAGTAGCAGAAATTACCTTGCTCAGTTACCATTCTCTATCATTGCATAATTGTCGGTCGTCATTGGTTGTCGTCGTTACTGACACACAAGCGTATAATTATATAGATTGCAATATATATGCCTTAATACTTCAGTGGTTAGCTGATCACTTACAAACAGTAAATGATTCTGTTGAGAATATTTAGCTATGAAGCTATAGACATGCTGAATTATTATACAAAAAAAAAATAGCCAGGCTAGCTCATTTGCTATTATGCTAAAGAATGCAACTAGTTTATATAGTCATATTTACTGAACTACCACAAAACTCACCCCAAACTTCCCACACGACCAAATTCTGAAGCACGCAGATAGCCAAGTTGTTTGCAAGCTAGGTCTGCTTCCTGGCTGCTGAAGTAGGTACTGCAAAATGGCCTCCAGGCATAGCCCTTTGAATAATAGTAAATTTCCAATCGACCGCCACTGGAGTAGTATTCATTGCTTGAAAATACTAATCGTAGGCTGCCAAAGACTGGAGCTATTGTGAAATATTAGTACTTGCTATGTATCACCTGAATATAGAGCCATGCAAAGACTGGAGCTATTGTGAAATATTAGGTCTTGCTATGTATCCCCTGAATATAGAGCCATGCAAAGACTGGAGCTATTGTGAAATATTAGTACTTGCTATGTATCACCTGAATATAGAGCCATGCTAAGCAGATGTACTTACGTGATACTGTAAAGTGGGGAATAAATGTTGATAAACCTGAATACAATAAATATATCTTTAATTAAGCTTAGCATGATATGTGTCTATTAAAATTAACTAGCATGTTATATTTATTCTCAAAATAAAACATTTTTAGCTATATGGCACATATTATTGCAGTTACCTATGCCACTACCTCCTTCCCCACACTTCTCCCCACCACACTCTCCCACACCCATAAAGTCTTACCATAACATGTCAAAATGATATCTTCAGAATGATCACAGTCTGTAATTCCAACGGCCTTAGTACAATTTCTAAGATCGTTTTTATAGGAAGTGCATTGGTTCAAATTATCTAGCCAAACTGGTCCATGTGAAGTAGATCTATATAAATAAAGAGCACCAATAAAATTGTGATATTGATGACATGAAAATTATTTACAGATTTGTACAAGTAATAAAACAGTGTTATCTGCACTTACAATACAATAAATCAGTTGTTGTTGTTTTTATTCAGTCAATCTAGGTGGAAATAATTATAATCATAGCAGATTTTCTCAGTTTTAATAGCTAAAACATGTTTAACCCTTTTACCGCTGTTTGGAGGTTTGTATTGCCTTGGTAAAATAGTTGTTAACCCTCAGTGCGCATGCGCCTGAGGGTATATAGTAGTCAACCTGTTTAACCCTCAGTGCGCATGCGCCTGAGGGTATATAGTAGTCAACCTGTCATTCATTCATTCATTCAGTCAACAAGGGATCTCGAAGAGTACGGCTACCCAGGCTTTGAAAGCGACATCAAACTATAGCACTTCACAGAGTAAGTCCCTTTAATGTGCCAGAATTGTTAGTTTTGACTTAGTTTTCAAGAAAAAGCGAGTAGCCTACAATCGTACGTTACGGTAATGGGAACCGCCCCTAAAAAAACTTGCTTGTCACGTGAGCCAGCTTGCAGGTTGCAAATCACTTTTAAATAGCTAACAATTACATGCATTCAGCGTGAGGTGTTGCGTTGCGTAGTTGTTGAGTCTCAGGTTCGAACCCAAGTAGACGTTTTTTACTTTCATTCTGTTTTTTTTTCTTTTTTGTTTTGTCTTCTTGCCTTATTTTTCTCTTCCTACTGTTATTATTTCTTTCCTACCTTTTCCTTTCATTTCCTCTTTCTTTCCTGTACTGTTTTTCTTTCTTTCTTCTTCCTTTTTCTTTTCTTCCTACCTGTTTTCATTCATTCCTCTTTCTTTTGTCCCTCTTCATTGTCTTTTTCTCTTTCCGGCCTCTCTCATGCCACTTCTCTTTCATTTTTTAGGTTTCTACACTTTTCCTTTGTTATCATTTTCTTTATCATACTAGCTAACTAGCGCTGAGGGTTTGCACTTCAGTGCTCTAGTTTATTCTTGTCTGTGTTGCCTCACTGGAATGTTGCAGCCTTTAGCTATTTAGCTAGTCAGCGATGTTCAAACTTCTAGCAGCATTATCTTTAAGGTTACAGCACTAACAATGAGATAGCTTTTAAAGTCCGAGTTTTGACTTACTTCAAAATGGTGACCGGGTGGTCAATTTTTGAGGTAGTAGACGTGGATTAACAGCAACTTCGGCGTTTTAGATGGTTAATCTAGTAACCAGATGGTGCAGAAGATGTTTATGCCTACAGAAGCAGAATAGAGAGTTGCTCTGCGAAGAAATCCAGGCATTTGACTGCAGCTTTAGAAAACAACGTAGTTGAGATGTGCACGAGGATGAAGTAGTTATACGGAACTCAGAATTAGTTACACACAGTTTAGTACCAGATATGGAAAACTGATTATGAATTTGCATTTTGCACTTTCTTTTTCTTTTATAGACATTGTTTAGACAAAGTTAAAAAAAAAAGACAATTCAGCGGTGAAAGGGTTTTAAAATCCCTGAGGATGATTTTGGCAAAAAGTCGGGTTAAGTTTTGTAACTAAAACACTTGTATGGCCGTTAAAACTGACAAAAACTGCAATTAGTTTATTACATAGTATACCATTATCATTTAACATCCTTACTGAAATGAAGTTGAAGCACTATTGTAGTAAGAATAAGCATAGTAGCCTAACTGCCGACAGGCAATAGTTGCCGTTAGATAATCAAAATCATCATCACACACTGTACCCCAAGTGTTGTTGATGTATATCTGTAGAAGACCTGAAGAACCATCTGCAGTGCCAGTGCTATTAATAAGTCTAAGAGAGCTTCCTAAAAAATAAATAATTTGTCCAATTATATTGTAACATATAGCATTCACTGCACACCATGTATTTCAAGACTCAAATGGTTCACAACTGCCAAGATTTGTTATCATATGGATCAATGTATGAATTAGCAGATTTTACCACATTATAAATGACATAATGGAATAACCTAAGTATAGTCACAATAACACATAGTAATGCTACATAGAGAGTTCTATACTGACTACAAGACCGTCATTATAGAGAATGGCAGATAAGCTTCAATTGAAACATAATTCATCTCATAGTTAAACTGTCACATAAATTAAGATAAACATTACTCTTTTCCCCAAGAACTCACTAATTATCATAGGATTCCAATATGAAAAGGTGAAAGAACCTATATCAAGTGTTTCAAGAGAACAAAGCACATTTCCACCATTTATGTCATTGTAATGATGATTATTCAATCAAGGTAAGGTTTAGTGGTAAGTGTATTTGACTATTGAGCTGAGTGTCACTGGATCAAAGTCGTATTAGGTGGATATGTTTTCTTGCTGAAAAATACAAACCCCACAAAAGCAATTAAAAAAAAAAAAAGTATCAACAACAAAAAAGATCAACCAGTTGATGTAATAAACAAACATTACTAAAATAAACTATAGGAGTGCCACAATTTAGAGCAAGAACACTGGTACATACATAATTTAATGTTATGCCCATAATTATACTTACTGGCGAGCGAGTGAAGCGAGTGAGACAAGCGAGTGAAGCTAGTGAGACACTATCAAGGGTAACTCAATTGAAAATCGGGGATATTTGTTTGTATATATGTGGGGATGTACTTATGTCATTTGTACTTTGACCTTCACATATTTTTGTGTTAGTTCGGTGGTCGACCCCGTTTCAAACTTCACTAAACAGAATCCTCAGGTTTAGCGATCATTACCCGTATCACCCTAGAAATTGAATTGTTTATCATTTTGAATTCTTTTGCGGGTGCTGTTAAAACTTGAAAACATACCGGAATTCTATTTCTATTTGTGGCGGGGGTGAGTCAATGCGCTCTTTGTCATAGTTATAGCTGTACGCAACAGTATTTACTTGAAAACTAATTGTCCACTAGAACCACGAAGGTAAGTCTTGTGTAGGTATGTCCAGTGGTGTGTAAGTATTGTGCATTTTAGCTACTACTTAGCTCAAGCATATCACAAAGATAACGTTTAAATGTAATGTGTATTATACTTCTTTTTTTCCAATTCAAACAGTTGAGGGGAGGGGTTACTATGGCATTGAAATGCCTTTACGTATAAACGTAATTTAAAAACTCGACCATATTTTTAGTAGCTTTGAGCATTAAAGTTAAAATTAATCATATAACAATTGTGTAGTTTTAGGCTCGCTCGCCATTTGTGCTCAAGCACATCACTAGTTATAACTAATTACAGTGGTATGAAATTTTAATTATTTATTATATTGCTCACTGGAATTGGTACATAGAAGACCCACATCAGAATTATGAGAATAGGAACTGGATCTGGAATAGGTACATGAACTGAAGGAAGAAGCAGTTGTCGAGCACATTAATTGATAGGCGGAGTACTCAGCACTAGTTTCACTATACCTACAATAAATTAAGACATCAAGTTAAAAGTTAAAATTGCATGAAATTTCAAGATTTTTTAAATTTTGTTTTGTTAGATTGTAAACCTACATTAAGGGTGCTGGCACACCGGATACGCGCTCCGTCCACACAAATCAATTAAGGTTAACTGGCTGTTGCTATGGAAAATAACTCCAATTCTATACCTCGCAGGTTCACACAGCCAAGCGGATCTACGAGACATGCTGGCAAAATGTGGACTTACCAAGAATGACTGACACACGCACTGAACCAAAGAAATTATGAAGCCTCAAAGTCCCAAAATAAACGGAACTTATTGGAGATAGTGGAGGACGCACAGAAGCCAGAATTTCGTCCACCGCTTCTTCAGCTCATTGTTTACAATATTGTCGTTTTTGTTTTGTTCAATTCTATTTTGCTTTATATTTATTCATATTTTTACGTGATTTTTTCTTGTTGCGTCACAAATGTATACTGTATTGAAAAACAAAAACGACTACTTTTATTACCTTGTTAAGTTACGCCACTGTACCAAAATTCAAACACTAATCATCCGCCTTTCTGTACTTGGAGTACAAAATAGATTCCAATGGTCTCGCACTTTTTTGCCACTGTGCAATTTTCTAGCCCCACCCTCCGTAAGCCGAGTTAACTATACTTACCACGGTCTGCCAGGAAGCTCTTATCTATGCGCGGGTATTTAAGGTCCGCCCTCTACCTCTACAACTCGGTGGTTTCGTGGTTTATAGCCGCGCACGAGCGTTGCTATGTGCCAGCACCCTTAAGGCACTCCTTAATGTCTGAACTTTTGAGAAAAAAACTTTAGCAGTAGCATGCTAAGTAGCTACTTAATCGAAACTTATTATATCACCTTATGATGATTTGAATAATTAGGCCATTAAATGGCTATATTAGAGTAAAAACCTAGTTACCATAGTCTATTACATAAGGTTTTTTTTGCTTGCTCAATTTAATAAATGTATAGATAATTCAGTCACCAAAGCATTACCTGCTCTGAAGTTTGAGACACTATTGGATGGGCTTACAAAATGAAAACTAGAATGCATGCATGGAGTGTGGCTTTTTTCTTTACTTTTAGCTATAAGTAACTAGTACAATATAATATGTGACCGTCTATAGGAAAACCAGGCACAACGCGGCACCCTTCGAAATAATTTTGTTAGCACTTACAGAGTTGTCGGCGTCCAGATATTGAGCTCTCCAAGTTTTATCGTCGTAGCTTAAGTCGTTCTCGCTATAATAGACCTAACCGTTCCCTTCCATCGGCTTGAAACAATACATTTTTAAGAAATCGATTGATCTTTTCTCGATATTTACGCACGCCGCATTGTGCCCGGTTTTCCTGTAGACGGTCACATATGTAGAAGTTGGAGATACTGTGTAGTGCTCTTTTATGTTTAAAAATACCATAATTGACTGGCAAGTTGTATAAATTCACAAGTTACTTCCTAAACTATCACAGTACATCAAATAGTATTTGCTGACTTGGCATGATATGTGCAGCAAATTTTACGTACTCACCCAAGAGCTTCAACTGTGGCATATCTTAAAGCAAATCCATATCCCAGCCACCTGCATGCCAGGTCTGCCTCATGCATGTCAAAGTCATCAATGGTGAATGGAATCCATTCATTGGAGTAGTAAATTTCAAGACGCCCAAATGGATACGTAGTGATTGAATTATAATTAAGCCGGAGACTTTGGCTTCGAACATCTACAAAAAGATAAATAGCAACGCAAAAAAATTAGCATTTTTTTTTGACATTTTGTGGAGCATTATTCTCCTGACTTCAGTTATCCCATATTATCTATTATTGAAGCTTCTGTAACACTGCAGTTGGTGCAATGCATAAGCTATTTACTTCTCATCACACCATTAATCCTTGTGTTCACAACCTTAACCTGTACACTTTAACCTCAAATGAATTTGGTGTCAAAACATTTTTTATCAGGTCTGACCTCTATGAATATGATTAACCCTTGCCCATGTACCACAGACACTTCATGTATACTAATTATGAACAATTCACACAAGAGCCAAGAATCAACTGGCATACAATAAGCACATTGTAAGAATCACTAACACACTGAAGTGGGTAAATGAACCAATTTGACTACTATGTTGCATCTGAATCATGCCAATGGACCATTGCTTATCTAGCAGTCTACAAGTACAGTATGCCAACTCTCTTAGCAAGCTATACACATTGAGCTGGTTACCTTCATACTGACTAATTAAGCTAGGTAAACTTACTTTTCAGAACTACTAGTACTACTACCGCGAGATATACTGCTGATTTCAAGACGTTCACCACCATCTCAGGTTTCAATCCTTAGTACACAGGTAATAAAGCGCTACTGTTTCGTTATTCCGCTCCAGTTTTTGTCAACAGACGGACAACTCGTCGGCACAGTAGCTGGGATAGTTTAGTTGTGCTTTTATAAACATATACTTTTATGTCGTCATAACGAGACCCTTTACCTTATAAATAGCAATCAACGATAGTTTAATTAACGCGTGGGCGTTCCTGCCCGGCCACCGGAACCTATGGTGGTGTAATCGTTCAATACAATACCACAGAACTGCGGTAACCAAATCCAGTTAAACACCGCCCCCCCTCCCCCCCACAGACCTCTCTAGCTCCCAATGCCAGTTCTCTATTTGTGTGTGGATCAATTAACTTTAGCGCAATAAATCAACCAGTATCGCTCAAATAGTAGCTGGTGTGTGCAGAGTTGTATCTCAGTGCCAGACTGGTCTTTATTCTTCAAACTTGTGGAGCCTTATGTTAGTTTCAAGGAAGTAAGCTCACAGTACACACAAAAAGAAAAAGAAATACATAGCAAAAGGTTTGCAAGGCAGGGCACCCTTAATTGGCAGGGCACCTGCTCACTTTTCTAGTAGGGAGCAGGCACCAACCTACAGTTCTTGCAAATTCTTTGTTTGTACTCTGATCCTTATCATAAGAATAATAATTTTTAATATGGATAATTGCAAGCGAAAATCTAATGACTGGGTGGTTATCATTCTATTGCTTGCTGAACTTTGTCTAAATATTTTACTTGAATCAAAATTTTACTAATTCTTTAGTTTAGAAGAAGGTTGTACATAAAGCCACAATTATGTCCTGCTCATTTTAAAGGGGAAAAAGCAAAAAATAAGCTTGAATGTGACTTGTATATACTTAAAAATTGTATGTTGTGTAATAATAATAATTATTATTATAACCCTTGTAAATAGATAGTCCATATCAATAATAATGTTTACCCAATCAAGGTTACAATTATAATTATATCAGCTAGCTTCTGCACTAAAAAAATATCATACCTGACATTTATTATTACACTGAACTAGCAGCTGAGCAGTATCAGAAAAACCGGTTCAATTTTAAGCTAGGCATTCTTATTAAAGGAAACCTGTTCACATCTTCCTCTAGGTGGCAGGACAACACGGCAGATTAGCACCAAGACACTATACAAGCACCCTCTGCAGGTTGCCCTCCACCACATCATATATAAGTCATTAGTTGATGTCATGCACATGACCCCTATTGCTTAGTTCTTTTAGCCATGTTAATGTCACCAAATTATCTATAAATGAGAATTTTAATGTTGGGACTGATAAGCATTAATATTAATGAATGAGAGGTTTTGTGTCATTTGTCATACTGAAATCGTCCATGCTATCTCTGCTCTTGCTTTCAAGCGCAGAATTATCATTTTCTTCATTTTGATGGAGCTCATGGTTGCTATCCTCTTGCACACCAGCAGAATTTTTTTGTATAGTAGTAGTGGGCTCAGCATATAACTGCCCAGAAGAGAAATCTGACAGCTGATAGTTATCTTCAGAATGCCTTTGAACCACATTAATTATTCTTACACGAGATGACCTCTTCTTGTGGCATAAAATAGCTATAACTACTGCACAAAATAAAATTGACACACAGAGGAGTGAAAACAGAATCAATGATCCAATCACTGAACCAATGATGATCCCAGTTGAATCTAAAAAAAATAGCATCATTGCAATAAAAACTCTGGCAGGCACAAAGTATCAAGATTTTACACAGTTGTATATAATTACAATTTTATACATATAGCTCTCTGCTATATAATACTATTATCATATCAAAACCTTTGTCAAATTTGCCATACAAAAATACAAGCATTGGCCAGCTGTTTTTGAACAACTATACATCCCACAGAAAGTGTATGAGCTATGACCATTTTCTTCGAATATTTTCTTACCATATATTTTTTCTTTGCATGAGGTAGCTCAATACTGACATACTTTTAATCTTCAGTCCCTGTGCTTCATGATGATACCAAACTCAACCACTGACCTTTCTTCTATACCACCGCTTTTTGCGTTTTTCTTCACCTCACTTAATGGATCGCTCATTAAAAATTCAACGGACTTGGTGCTTGCTCAGCAAACACTGCAAATAAACAGCTTACATCATCGAAAGTAAGGGATAACCCCTTTCAATACGGGTAGCACTAAAAAGAGCTAGTCTTCAGCTGTTTTTTGATACCCGTAGCGGTACATGAGTTGAGTTAGTTTTCACAGGTGTTTATTAAGTGTGTTTGCTTCTATATAGTATGGCTAGGGCTTATATGATTAACAAGTAAGTTTTTTTGTAGGTATTAATAGTTGATTAGCAATGAAATGATTCCTATGTTAAAAATTGTTACTTAATTCAAGTTGTTATTGACTTAAATATTTTTTTCTCTGTTTAGCTATTATTTATGGAGCATTTCACACCCAGGAAAAACTGGAATTCCTTGTTTTGATTTGTCAGGAGACAAAAGTGCCTATGTATCTGCAGAATACTTTACAGCTACTGAATTACTTTATGAAAGAGTGATTATAAAGCTGTTTCAGCAGTATGATTTACCTATCCAAATAACAGATCCTATTCGGCATGCAATTAGATCAAAACTGTGGAGAATGGGTAAGGCTTTGTCTAAGCTTGGAGGTATTCAGCGCAAAAAGTTATTGGCTAGATGGAAGGATGGTCCCGATTCTACTTGGAAGTTCGAAGTTCTTGAAACTGAAGTGAACCTACAAGTATTGAAAAGAAAGCGAAATGCAGAAACTCAATTAAATACTGAACTTACAAAAAGAAGAAGGCTGGAAAAAGAAGTAAAAAAGCTTGAAAAAACAACAAAAGAGCAATCAAAAGCCATCGCACAGCTGAGAACTGGGCACTCTAGCAATATGAGGGGATTGTCTTTAAAGTCATGGCCTCAGTGTAGTAGACAGCAGCAATACAATCGCCAACAAAGGCTTGCAGCAAAAGTACAAGGTGCTCTAAGTTTTTGTGAAGATGAATGATTCGAACCACGTTTTGTAGAACTTAAAAATAAGGATACATAAGTGTGATATACTGGATGTTAAAAATGGTACCTATTCTGGCAAGGAAAATATTTCTCCTACACCTGTGAGTCCCAAGTCTGCTCTTTTCATTAAGGATAGATATTGCATATCTAACGAGGCATTCCATGAGCTCAGTGTAGTGTCTAATCTCCCTAGTTCTAACAGAGTAAAGAAACTGGCATATGAAATGAATTCCAAATTTGAAATTTGTGAAACCCCAAGTGGAGCTGTTGGAGTACAGCAAAGTTTACATAGCAGGCTGATTTTTTGTATATCTCAACTAGCTAAGCAATACAAGGCATCTGATAAACTACTTCCAGAAACTATTCGAATTAAACTTACTGGAGATGGTACTCAAATTGCTAGAGGTTTTACAGTTGTAAATTTTGCTTTCACTCTTTTGGATGATCGAGACTGTTGTTCAGCAAAAGGAAACCATACAATAGCAATTTTAAAAGTATCAAAAAATTATAATGATTTAGCAACTGCACTAAAAGATGTCATCGAAGAAGCTAGCAATTTAAATTCAGTGAGTGTTGATGGAAATATTTATCACTTACAGTATTTTCTCGGAGGTGACTGGAAATTTCTAGCTCTTGTATGTGGTTTGGAATCAGCTACTTCAAATCATGCATGTATTTGGTGCAAGTGTCCCAAGGATAAAAGATGGGATATGAGCATGACTTGGTCATTGCTGGATCAAGAAAAGGGTGCAAGAACAATCGCTGAGATTAATGAAAAAGCAAAGCTTGCTAAATCAAACAAGAATCGCTTTAATTGTTGTAATTCACCATTATTTTCTTTTATACCACTACACCAGGTATTGATTCACTTCATTTGTTTTTGAGGATAGCAGATGTTCTGATAAATTTACTTATAAGGGATCTGCGTACATTGGATGCGACAAACCAAAACAAAAGAAATCTTGATGCCTATGTTTATGTGCTAAACAATTGTAAAATTCGATTCAGGTGGTTTACTGACAAAGAAACAAAAAAGTTGACATGGAGAGATTTGACTGGCCCTGAAAAAATGAGATTATTTAATGGCATTAATATTCCTGCAGCATTTCCCGACTTACAAAATAAAGAGACACTGCAAAAGTTATGGAAAGATTTCTTCAAGCTTATGGCATCACTTGGACATTCTAGTTGTCACAATGCAGTCGATTTTGAACAATCTGCTAAAGCCTGGGTTAAGCTTTTTACCTCTGTATACCAGAGTAAAGATGTAACACCTTACATGCATGCATTTGCAATGCATGTACATCAGTTCCTTAGCTTGCATGGAAATATAGTCACATTTTCACAACAGAGGCTTGAAAAGTTAAATGATATCACAACCATCCACTATCAGCACTCAACCAATCATCGAGAATCTGAAGCTCTTAAACAACTTTTGGAAAAAAGAAACCGCATAGAAGAATTGGAATATGGATACCAGAGAAGCAAACAAGTACAGAAGTGCAGTTTTTGTAAGTCTGCTGGTCACAACAAACGTACTTGCCCCACTATACATTAACAATGCAAAATTTTGTAATTTCACCTTTGAGAGTCTGCTTGTCAATAAATAATGTACTTGCCCCACTATGCATTCTCATTTTTTTTTAATTAATTTTAACAAAGCAAAATTTTGGTATTATATAATAGTATAATAATGTTTTAAACAAAAATTTGTTTGTCTTTTCCAAATGTTGATCCTATGCCATATTTACATACAAAAGAAAATGATAAAGTGTGTCCAGTGTGTGTAACAGTTTTTGAAGGTAGCTGACTACTACTGCTAGGTGGGAAATATTCAACCAGGCTTCTGGATTTACGTAAAAAGAAGCTCACTGTATCTAACTGTACATAACCATAGTCCCCATTGACGTTGAGTCCTCTGTAATGCCAGAAGCTGCCAAGGAAAGAGTCTAGGTCCTGGTAATGTTTTATTCCGTAGTGCTGAATGTTGCAGACCATCTTTGAAAGAATTCCAACAGTCTTAAGTCCACCATTAAATTGAATTAAGTCAAAGGGCATGCTTATCTTAATAATTGGTGATACTTTTTGACCACAGTTGAGAGCACACTTGATTTTCACACGTAAAGCATTGTAAATGCTATATGGCTGGTAGGGAGAAATAATAGAACTACCTTGCTGGTAGGGGGAAGTATCTGCATTTTCTTCATTTAAGCTTTCCAGTTCTCCTTCATAACGCCATTCATCCCATTCACTAGAGTATCCAACGTAATGTATTTTGACCATGGCTCTGTCTCCCTCAGACTTCTCCTCTTGTACGGTAACAGGGTACAGCTTAGTTTTTTGCTGGATGCGGTCAGATTTTGGAAGCTTTATAAAGCTTTCTTCCTTGTAATTAACTTCTTCTCTTTGCCTTTTTGCCCGTCGCAGCGCTATTGGTAGATCACTGGGTAGAGCGTCCTTGACCTCCATACTTATTTTTTTGTACCACACCCACATTATGACGTTAGCCCGTTTTTTTTTTTTATAATTCATTTACGTTGAATGATTTGACATTCCCGTAGGGTGGGTTTTGATATGTATATACAATGACTAGTGCTTACTAAGGACAGGACAAACTAGTAAATTGAGCATAAACTTAATTGCATAGGTGGTACTGGACTAAAGGTTCTAATCTTTTAGAACAATTATTTGCAACATAATGCAGATGCCATGAACAATCGACTGGTCACATCAAGGGAGGGGGTTTGGGTCACTAAAAGTCCTTATAATGTTTTCTCTTTACCATATTTTGCCTCATTTATAAGAATCAAAGGCACACTCTGTTCTGAGGCTCAAATTTCACAGTAATGTCTGATATATTGTCCATTATAGTCACTCATAGGCTCTTGGCTCTAGTACCATTTCTACTGGTGAGGACCACTGTATAGTGTGCCCAGAAAGCTACATTTAATTATCTTCATTATTGACTAGTAGCTAAATATAGGAATAAATAGAAAAATTAAGCACCATAATACTATTTAAAATTTATCCTCGTAAATAATTTAGTTCTCCATGGAAAAAATGCAAACAGTATTAACTGTAGCCTGTAAGTATCATACATTTTACACATTACAACTTACTTTTACTAGCACATGCTATTGCCACTTCATTGGAACTTCTACATGAAGTATGAGACTGTGCAACAATATTGCACCCTGAATTCAGACGTGAGGCGTGGTCCATACAAGTAACTGATGAAATAACATTCCGAGATAAACTCTGATCATAACTGCTAGGAAAAAAAAAGATGAGTTATGCAGGCCTTACATCTTCAATATTATATATATATATATATATATTATATATATTTATTCCACCCTAGATATCTTCACAATGATGTTTTTAGGTACATGACCCCATGAAATAACTCATGATATTTCATGATATTTCAGCTATACTGCTCAAGACTCCTTTATAGCAACCAGGGCCAAACATTTTTACAGCTACCTTTCTCTGGTGTACCCTGCTCTTTACCCTGCTCTACAGGGTTAGAGCAGCTGCTACAATATCAGCTGGGGGTGTGGGTAGCCCCTGCAACCACCTTTAGGCTGTTAGTTACCCTTCCTCTAGTACTAACTACAGTAGTGAAGATATCTAGTGTGAAATAAACCACTTATTACACTTATCAGACTGTTATGGCAAGATAAATCCCTCTCAGGCTTTATTTTCACAGGACTCTGGCTTGTGAAAAATCACTGTTCAATTGAAATCGCACCGGGAAAGTGAAGTAGCGCGTAACTAATTGAAATACCTCAGTAACCAAGTAGAAACTAAGTGAAATACCTCGGTAGCTAAGTGAAATAGTACGGGTAAGTGCGCACGCGTAGAGCGTTAACCTTGGAAACGTACAGTTCGAGTAGTTTCTAATAGGGGATAATGTGCAAGATACTTTTTAAAAAGCTGGCCTACTATTAGCGAGTGATAGCACGGATAACCTGTGCTATTAGGGATCAATAGCACTCGTAAAGCAATTGAAATAACACTCGGCTTCACCTCGTGCTATTTCAATCATTACCCGTGCTCTATTACTCATACATATATAATATATATATATATATATAAAGTTAGAGTTGCTAAACACATTTTTTTAAGTGTAGTATATGAATTATAGGCATGAAACTTGTTAAAATAAAATAAATTACAGCTAGTATACTACCATACTGCAAACACAATCTATCTATAATATAACTATACTGCTTAGCAGAGACTCCAACCTTTAATGGTTAGCTTCCATAGCCGTAGCATTTTACTTTAGTATTTTCTGTATTCGTTTCAGTAATTATTGCTTGGCTATATCAATCCCCATACTCAACTCAAGACCCCCTAAACCAAATTAATTAGCTATCTAAAAGATATCATGAGCTGTGAAATAAAAAGATGAGCAAAAAATAAATAAAACATTGAAAAATTAATGATCTTTGTTTGTCCTTAATATTTCTAGTTATGTGAAAATTTAAGCAATTGGTTACTTGAAATGCCTATTTTGTTCTTGACTATACTTCATTTTGGCTTATATTTATTTATTTATTTATTTTTATTTATTTATTTATTTACTCATTTGTTTGTTTGTTCATTTGTTCATTCATTCATTTATTTATTTATTTATGTATTTATTTATTTATTTCATTTTTTTATTTATTTGTTTGCATTTCTGTTCGCTCGTTTGTTCATTCATTTATTTATTTAATTATTTATTTATTTATTAGGGGATTCTGGCACAACATGAAACTTTTCTCCCTCTAGCAGTTACCACTCAAAGACAAATTAACACGAAAACAGCACAATCTAAATTTGAATGATACAACAATGTATTGTTGTGTACAATCTCTGGAAAATTACTGTGATCTATATAATAGAAATCTGTAAATTTATTATGATTAAGATATATTTATAAAATGGGTGGCTGATCAAAAATATTGTTAACACATAATATATTCGTTCTACATATTGTTGTAGACTATCACTTTAAAATTGAACATAACAACACTGATAAATCTATTCAGACTATAAATATTCGTATGAGTAATAGCATGGTAAGCGTGCTATTCGGGATGAATAGCACGAGTAATGCAATCGAAAGAGCTTGAGGTGAAGCCAAGTGCTATTTCAATTGCTTTACGAGTGATATTGATCCCGAATAGCACAGGTTACCCGTGCTACCACTCGCTAATAGTAGGCCAGCTTTTTTAAAAGTCATTTGCAATTGTAACTACACTGTATGGTTCGCTCACTATCTCCTTATTTCAGGATTAGCTTCCACTGGAACTTTGTTTTCTATTGAAAAACATTCTGTCTGATATTGGTAGAGCTTCGTGGTAAAGAATGACATCGTGTCCAACTAGAAACTACTCACACTGTATGTTTCCAAGGTTAACACTGCACGTGTGCGCACTTAGCTACACGGTATTTCACTTAATTTCACTTAGTTACCGAGGTATTTCAATTATTACGCACTATTTCACTTTCCCCCGTGCGATATTAATTGAACAGCGATTTTCCCCATACATTTTTAATGGGAGACTTATGCACCGTACTATGGTTTGGTAATTTCACACCACTTCTCACTTGATTCCACCATTAAATGAACCCACCTTAGAGCAGAAACAGTATCATAATTATTGGCATGAGAGTAGCCCAGTTGTTGGCATGCTAAGTTTGCTGCATGAGTACTGAACCCAGAGTAGCAAAATGGCATCCATGAATATCGTCCATCACTATTGTAATACATTTCTAAGCGTCCTTCAGTGAGGTAATTACTTGTGAAATTAAAGGAAACCAACTTCAAATCTCCTCGACTTTTACGGTCTATGTAAATAGGAGGAATTTATGTCTAAACAAATCAATTTCATTTATTAAAAAATGTCAAAATAAAAGCATTTATTAGATGTATTCTCTCTCTTTCACAGGCTTTTTTTTAACAATACAGAATTAAAAATATTTGGTCGCCCCGGGAATCGAAGCCACGACCGCTTGCATAGCGCACAAGAGAGAATACATCTAATGAGTAAAAAAAGGCTGAGAAAGAAATTGTGAAGTGATAAAAGCATTTAGCTGGTACTCCGAAGTAGTATTTTTCCTGTGAAAATAAAACATAAATAGCTAGTAACTATTTTACCATCACACGTTAGAATTATATCTTCACTGTGTTGGCAGTCATTCACTCCAACTGCAGCAGTACAATTTCTAAGGTCCATGCTGGAGTGGCTGCAATGATTCAAATTGTCAAGCCAAATGGGACCACTGATTGGCGAATACCTAACCACATAACAATGTGACAGTAAATATTTGCTATAATATTTTCTGGTAAGATATCAAGTAATTAGTGTTACATCGATATGGATGAAAGCCACTATTTCCAATAGTCAATAAAATTTTTATTAAATATCTGATAGATCTGATATTAGAAGAGAGCGTGACTAAATACGTCAATTTGATTGGTCCGTTGCTTGAACCTAGTTCACTTACAGTCACACCCAGCAGACTTACAAAACACTTACTGGGGGATACTGTTGCGACTTAATGCCAAGAAATGTAGTTTTGAAAACACTTCAGACTTTTTTTTATTTTTTACCGCCATTGTGGAAGCTATGGCAAATTCTGATGCCACAGCCGGAAGCCTTCGAGTTTCTAACTGTTTTTGGAACAGAAGGATATACTAAAACTGAAACTAAAGTGATGGAACTGAAATAGCTAACAAGTGTACCAAAATGGTGATCGCTCATGTTACATGGGTGAACCTTGGAGTCATTAACAATGACAATGCAGAAAGAAAGCATGCTTTAAATCAAGCCTCCCTGGTTGTTGTTTGTTGTTGTTGTTTTGTTTTTATCTTATCCGTGTACCTTTGAGTGTGCTGACCAGACTTTTCAACTAGCGGTAATTGTGATGAGCATTATGTCGTAGTATATAACTACTGTTAGTGCCTTCAGTTCGATCACTGTAGTTTAGTTTTAGCATATCCTTCTGTTCTAAAAATGTTAGAGAGCAGTACCATGGAAATCGGCAGGATTTTTAAACCCTCAGGCTCCTAGTAGCATCCTCGCTATGCTCTGACACTACAGCCTGGAGCGTTCAAGTTTCTAAATCCTGCAAATTTCAAGGTTTCAAACTGTAACTATTTTTAGAAATGCCTATGTAGCATGATCAGACTGTGTGACAGCTTCACCAATAATTCAATTTTTAATTAAAAAGTCAAGTTTAGAAGTTTTTATACCAGTAATATATTGTTAGTGATGGGAGATATAATTACTCAGTGTAGCATATTCGAATTATTGTAGATCATGGGACACAGAATCAAAATGTAACTACCGAAGTTTTGTCCAGTACATCAATGTTTTGTGGTAAAAAAAAGAGAGAAATAACTCAAAAAGTATATCAAAAGAAATAAGAGAGAAATAACTCAAGAAGTATATTAAAAGAAATAATTAGGGAATAAAAGTACGAGTGAATAAAAAAAATAGTGATTGAATAAAAGTAAGAGTGTAAAAGAAGGAAGAGGGAGATGGGTGAACAGGAGAGAAAACAAAGAAAAATGACGTTGACTTGAACCACAGAAACTGCATGTTGCCACACCGGAAAAAATATCGAATACAAAAAACGATTACCATAGGGAAAATAGTAGAGAAATATCCATACTAGTCAATCCGATTATCAATGCAACACTAAATAATATATAATATATATATATCCCATTAATGCTATGCGCATTTGCCAACTACAAATTAAGCATTGTTTAGGGTAAAATAAATCACAAAATATTTATCTATTGTAATTTATGTAAAATTGAAATGTTCAAACAATTAGAACTGTCAGTGAAATTTTGTTTATTCCTAGATCAGCAACTTTACCCAGCACTATAGTAGCTGACATAACCAGAAAAACCAAGCTGGCCACATGCTATTTCTGCCTCAAGGTTACCAAAGTCATCATCACAGACTGTCCCCCATGTGTTATTGATTAGTATATGCAGACGACCAAAGTAACGTCCAATTGAACGACGTCTGGACAGTCTAAGAGAGCTCCCTAACAACAACAGAAACAAGAAAAAGACAACAATTAAACAAACAACAATTAAACAAAGGCATATTGGTTATTATAAAAGAGTTCTCTCTTTCTAGCTTATGTACTACTATATTATCAACTTTTAATCACAGAAAGAACTTAGCAAATTAATAATGAAATAACATTTTGTACAATACATCACATTGCTATATATTAACTCGTTATTTAATACTGAAATGTGGCTCCCTGTTTAACACCATCCATCCCAAATCAATTAAAGTAGTTATAACAGCTATACAGCTCACTTAGGTTGGTACATTTGAGTCCGACGTCATAATAATGGGAATATGACTTGCTCCTAGAAACTCTACATGAACTAAATGAAGTAGAGCTTATAGAGCACTGTCTAATTTCTGCAGAGTAGGCTGTAGTAGCTTGTTGGTATCTAATAAATATCACAGCCGCAAGATAATTGGTGACAAGTGAAAATGTTTGTTGACTATTCTGCCCCACACTTCTACAAACCCACTACTTCAACAAATCACAGTAACAAAGTAGACAAACATTTCACGGGCAGGATAATGTACTTTCAAACAATGAGAGTCAAATAGTTATAACCACTTCACTCTGACAAGTGTAATAAGTGGTTTATTCTATGCCAAATATCTTTACTGAAGCAGTTTGTACAAGGGTAAGCAACTCATGGTGTAAATTTGGCTCTAATACTCTGAATGTTAGTTCTAGGAGCTCCATACACCCCGTATTTCAGGGTAATGAGCTTGTGCAGTAAATCTTGTGATACATTCATGTGATATCGTAAAACATCTCACAGGTCACATGCCTAAAATATTATTGTGAAAATAACTAGCACGAAATTATACATACTGTATATATGTTGTTTATGAGCATGAGTGTGTACTATGTCGGTTAATGCTGCAATCAAAATTTCATGTAAAAAGAATTACATTGCATTAATAAAAATGACATTTATATTATGGTCTAGAAAATTTGTCCAGTTTTTCAACTGCAAAACTAAAATACAAGATTGGCCATTTAAGATAAGAATGCAGGCTTCCCAAAATGTACGGCAACAAGAAAGTTCATGAGTTAAGGCAATGCATTCCATGGTGCCTATTTTTTCATCAGTAATACAGTACGTAGTTATGCATAATCTTACCGTAGAAATCCAACCCTGGCATATCTTGAAGCAAAACCATATCCCAGCCACCTGCATGCCAGGTCGGCTGCATGCATGTCAAAAGTAGTAATAGTGAATGGAATCCATTCATTTGTATAGTAGATTTCAAGACGTCCGTATGGTGAATTAGTGCTAGAAGGATCATATAGCCTCAACACATGAGATCTCACATGATGTATATCTAATGAAAAAAGGAAAAAAAATTGAAGAGAATTAATTTTCTTCACATTTAAATAGTACTAGATTAAAGATTAACGGCACTGTGAAATTTACACACAATAGCTAGTGGCTATGAATCAAATTATTTTCTTTATTGTAAACTAATACTATATTATTTTGAAGCAAAAAATTCAAACATTGACTCAAGTAATTTTTATATAGTAATGATGTAATAAATAAATACTTTTTGACTCCATAGAGCTTTACTCAGTCATAAAGGTTGCACTGAAAAGGACAGGTAATTCATTCGTTGTAGAAGCAAAAAAAAAACTATATGGACTACACTAAATGGGCCCTAACTAAACTAATGAGCCCTAGCTAACTGTGGGGTGCTTATGTTGCTGTCTACATTACGTTATGAATCTCCATGGAAAGTTTGACCTTGTTGACCCCTGAGGAGGACTTCTTCAAGAAGTCTAAATCTCTGGTTAAGATTTAATTATATTTAAAAAAATCTGGCGCATTAGAGGGACTTAAAAATATCCAGTGTAACATTTTGATGCTTTTTTCAATCTTCTGGAGGTGGAGGCTACCATGTTCGAGATCCGATTTTTATTGTGTGACAGAATGGACTGACTGACTGACAGACAAGCTGAATATTGAAATACTCTCGCACATGTGCGCTGAGTATTAACTGTGTTAGTACAGAGGAAAGGCATCAGTTTCCTTGATATAACTAATAAATATTTTATATTTACCAGCAAAATTGAGTCATTAATGGCAGTTTTTCTGTTTTAATAACCACTATATTTTGATTTTTTTTTTTTAACTAGTAATGTTTAGGCCGTACGATCGTAAGTGATTGTTGGTAATGCCCCCTATAGTAACACTGTACTCACGTGAGCAAATAATTTCTTTTCTGCCTGCGCGGTAGTGTTGCATTACACTATATTTCAGTGGTTTACCAGAGTGCTTGGATTTTCCCATTGAAACTACTTATGAAGTGAGCATCGCTTGTACGTTAAAAGCAGCATTAACATCTACTGCTTCATTGCACAAGATACATGAGCTACGGGCATATTTATATTGATACTATTCCAAATAAATTACTCTTTTAGTCTTTGTAAAATCTAGCTGTATAGTAATGCTGAGGGTTGGCACCCTTGCACTTTGTTTGAATGAAAGAAATGATGCTGTAATTTCTGTTGTTTGAAAGAGTAGCAGCTGTCTAGTGTACAAAATTACAACTTTGCTCTCAAAGACACTGTTTATTCAGTCTTCTATAGAATCCACTATATTGCTGCTGCTAAGTGCACTTACTTCTAAATGGATCCAATTTTGTGCTAATACTGTGTATGTGAGACCTTGTGTCAAATTTCTTATTCCAATTACGGTACTGATTATGTATTTACAATAGCCATGGGGTATTTATTTCTGTACTACTACATTGGTTTCAATAATGCTTTAGTTCAAGCCTCTGTGCTACAAAATAAAGATTAGTAAAGAAAGCTTAGCTTGATGTTGTGGTTGAACCCCCTATAATGCCAAAAAGTCAAGAGAAGCTTACTAGCTGCTAATTCTCTCTTGTCTTTTCTTGTTTTTCCCAGTCAACAAGTCAGTACAATTATGATGAGTGTGTACTAAAATGGGTGTGGTCTAGCCAAAATACACAATGTCCCTATTATATATTTCAGAAACTTGGCACCTAGGGACTAGCTAACTGTAACTTATTCTTACAGCACAAGAAAACACCACAACTTTTCACTCACTCCCAACAACCACGATAGCCAATAAAACTTTCCAGAATAATGCCATCCCTCAAAAGTGACTGTCACTAATCCACTATATATACCAAACAGGTTTATTTCACTCGCACAGTAAAATATGCTGACAGCGCAAAACACATAACAACGGCGCATATTTGTTTGGTAAAGGGTCTGACCCAGAAGGAAAGTTATACCTGTACAGTATATTATAGCGCTCCGCAGACAACCAACGGTGACCGACGTAAATGTATTTGAATCTGGGAAAGACATTCAGTTTGTGCCCCACTCTGTGTGTAGCTATTAGAGGATTATAATTTTTGAAATGATGTGCTCATGACCAATATTGTAGCAGAGCTCTATTCCTTTTGTCACAAGAACTGATCATCAATTAAAAAAATTAAAACAAATTGAATGTCAATATCATACTAATAGATAAGAATTAGGTTCAAACAATGCATTTGTTGAGTGTAGTTATTGGACCTAGTTATTCAGTAGAAGATGCTTGGTATATCCTAGAATTACATTTTTCATAGAGATTTCTATGCTATCAGACTTACTCGTGCAAATATTTTTCTCAAGCTTGACTCCAATGTACCACAGTACTGACTGCATTTTTATTAGATATATATTATATAAGTTATACATCCATAAAATAATTATAAGTTAGGTGTTGCCGTCTGAAGGAAGCTCCTTTTTTCGGAATGAACTTTATTTGACTTTAGTTTTAGGTTTCTTGATCTGTATGTATTGTAAATGCCAAGTGTGGACTGCAGTGGGTTGGGCAGTAACTTCACAGAGCTCCTCCTTAGTGCTGATGAGGACTGTGTATTGATTTTATACGACTAGTAAACAGTGCCTAACGAATTTTTGAACATAGCATTTTCTAAAAACACAATTGGATGACACTCTATTGCTATTATATTGAAGCCCTGCCCTAAAGAGGCAGGGTCACTACATATAGAATACCTCTTTGAAGGACTTAAAGGATTAAAATTCCTTTGTCACAATACAATTAAAATTACACCAGATATATCCTATATAATATTATTATATTATGGTTTTTGCCAAGTAACAAGGCTTGCGATAATTCTGAAGCAAAATCATTTTGCTACTTTAAATGTACAGCTCTGGTATTACCAGTATGTTATGTTTATCCATTGCTGCTTTGAACTAGTCAGTGACTCAACTTATCCTTAGTTATCATCATACTATTAGCTAAATCAAACTGTAAACATCCTGTTTGGCAAATATTTTTTCTAGAACTTTACTGAAGAAAAGACCTTTAGCTTTGCTGCTTTCATTTGTTATGCTACTATTACTACTACTACTACTACTACTACACTACTTACATACTACTACTAATTCCTAATACAACTACTACTATTACTACTACTGCTACAACCACTGCTATTACTACTAATAAGTCATCAAATAAAAGATAACAAATTAAATACGATAGTATTGTAAAAGTTTTGTGCTGGTTACGTTATTTTTATAATTATCTCAAAATGATTTCATTGAAGCCAAATTTACGCAAATGAGAATTTGATTCTTATATACAACTCTAATAATCTACTGATCCAAGAAATTTGATGAAAAGAAAATCAGTAACCTAATTATAGCAATTTAAACTAACTTAGAATCACAAATTACATGCACATTATTGAAATAATTATGTATGATTTAGACCATACTATTAGCATCTCTAAATCTGAGTTTTTATATTGACATATTGTAGGCACAAGTTAATTTTTTCCATTAACTAATAATATATCAAAATAATATCAAATTTCAGCATTATCTGACATTTAATAATAAAAATTATCCTTTGTAAGTTGTTTTCTTGAACTATACTTGCAAAAGACTGTACTATACAATTATGAATCCAAACAAAAGTGAAATCAAAGATCCAATCACTGAATTAATGAAGACACCGGATGATTCTATAAATACACCGGATGATTCTATAAATACACCATAAATTGGCATGACAATTTAAACACAATTTAGGTAACTACAATAATGTGCTTAATTTCTAGCTATTCAAACTTGTAATGCAACTAATTAACACCAGCATCTGCTCATTTTCCTTTTAATGTATTTATTTTTATTCAATCAATGACTCAGTCATTCTCAGCTGAAATAATTATGATTATAGCAAACACACTTTCTGTTAACAGCCAATATTATCTGAATTAAAACTTAACCCGACATTTCAGTTTCAGTTGACCCCTGAAGAGGATTTTGGCAAGAAGTCAAAACGTCGGGTTAATTTTAATTTACATAATATAGGCTATGTTAGATGAGAAAATTTGCTATTATTTGTATTCTAACATGTCAAATAGGTAACCTGGGGCAAAGGAGTAATAGATTTAATTGCCACTTTGGCTCAATTTCATGCGCACACATACAAATACACACACATTCACATACATACACAGTAAAAAAAAAAGAATAGCAGCTACAATTCTAGAAACTTGTATATACTTACCTTTATGGCAAGTGAAATTACTTGTAAAGAGAAATTTGTATTTACAAGAAATAATCTTATATGATGTCTAGTTTTACAGAAATCTCTCTAAGTTCAGTCACACTGTCAATTTATATATTTGAGATACTCATAGGTATCCTCTATATCGGTATCAGGAAGTATTTAATATGGATTCTTTCAGCATTTACATAAGTGCCTTCAATGGAGCCAGAAGTTCTTCAAAAGTCATCAGTGTGCACTTTGTGAAAGGATGGATTTGTGCACAGGTTTTAGATGCACATGTATAATTCCTAGCAGCTCTATAATTTAGGCCCGGTATTTTAGATATAGGTATTTGGGTAGTTCATGAACTTGTCTATATCAAGTAATCTTTTGTATCAGTATTCTTCTGGTGTAACTAAAGTTTTAGCTATACTTATGAGAAAAACATTTTCAGTCTGGGTTTTCCTGTAGGATTTTTGTTGCTCATTTAACTTCCTCTATTACAATAATGTACACTAGCAAGTGCAAATCTGTTAATTAAGCTGGATGTATTTATAATTGATAAAAATAAAATCTAGGTGTTAACAAATTTATTGATTAGTTAAGAGTTGAAGACAGCGCAAGTAAAATATAATTCTCTCAAAAGTGTCTAAAGTAGGCAATCATAAAAAAAAGAAGTAAACTTAAAGGATTCAAATTGACGTAGCACTATGCGACCCACCATCCTAATCATTCCTCTTTGCAGGAATTTAGAGCAATTATAATAGCATTTAGGATATGAAAAACAAAATTCTAGATCAAAGTACATTATATTTGTCGATTATCAATGTCGATATTATATAGATCTATATTGTGTGTGTTGATTATCCATGTCATCTCTCTAAACTCCAAGGGAAAAAAAGCAATGTTTTATTGTGATATCATAAGTCCATATAAGAGAATACAACTTACTGTTGTTTGGATCACATAATACTGCCACTTCACCAGGACTTTTACATGAAACATCAAACTGCACATGAATAAAGCAATCTGTACTTATCTGTGGGTATTTGTTGAAACAATGATAGATCAAGTAAATGGAGTGTTGTGATGAAGAACTTCGATCATATCTGTTTACAAACAAATATATTATCATAATTATAATCACCTGTATATTGATTAAACTGAATACTAAATATTAAGGCATCTGGCTAATCATAAACTTCACAGACAGCATACAACATAAATAAATAATAACAAAAGAAGTCTGAATGTATTTGACGTTTAGTGCTGCACACAAAGCAAAGACTTTTCTCATGTGGTGAAGTCAATCGACCCTGTACCGAATGCATGTGATATGGTAGACATTTGACCTGACTTCAGATGTAACTAAAGATTTTATATTCTTATAGAGAAATTCTTTGAGACATAATTTACCTATAAAATTTTGGTCGCTGAATTTAACTTCATCATTATTATAATTATGTACAGGAGCAAATGCAAACCTGTCAATTATCTGGGTGCATTTTTTATTAAAACAAAATAATAGATGTAACAATTGTACGCATGGTTTAATAAAAATTGTTAATTAATTAATGAATTGCTTGTTTCTTAGCCTTACACTTCATTTGGGGCAACCAATCCCTAATTACAGATACAAAAGCCACCATTGTTCTGTTCAGTGAACTTGTTATACGCAACATGTTTAATTCAGTTCTCCATAATGTGTAGCTAATATAGGATAAGGACATCGTGGCTAAACTTGAAAATAGAAGATTGACTGCTCAGTATAAGAAGAAAAATTATTTGAAGTAGGTAATTAAACGTTTCAGCATGAATTAATAAAGTGTATAATTCAGAATTATTTTCATCAATAGTTCTACTTTGTGGTAGATAGTTAATATTGAATACTTAGTTATAATTAGTTGGTAACTCACCCTAGAGCTGAAACGAAATTATAAGCTATAGCTTGCGAATAGCCCAATTGATGGCATGCTAAATTTGCAGCATAAATACCGAATCCAGAGTAGCAAAATGGCATCCATGCTGAAGCATTGCCATCAATACTATGATATATTTCCAAGCGTCCCCCAATGAGGTAGTTGCTTGTGAAATTAAAGGAAACCAGCCTCAAGTCTCCTTCAGTTACATTATCTAGTAAACAAATACATTAATTATGAATTTTTAAAAATAAACGTTAATTAAGGCAAAATCTTTAAAAAAAAAATCTAGTAATTGGACATGGAGATCATTTTGATATTGACTTAATGGATGTAACTATGTGTATATCAGATAAAAAAAAGTTAGAATTATATTGCTGGCCTACTAAATTATCTAGTAATTCATGCAATTTATGTATAGCCAATAAAAAAAAACAATAATTTGTTTACACTTGTGAATATATATGCTATAGCAAGGCATTACCATCACAAGTTAGTATAACATCTTTAGAGTGCTTGCAGTCATTCACTCCAATTGCAGTAGTACAATTTCTAAGGTCCATGCTACAGTTTCTGCGGCAAAGAATCAAATTGTCAAGCCAAATGAGACCACTGATATTTGATGAATCCCTGAACACATCACAATAATAGATTAATTATGACAAGGTAAAAATAATTTCAAGGATGGAGAGTTGCTTCATGATTGATGTGTTGCCTTAGATAAGGATGCTTGTGCCTCCTGCAGGGTATTTCTCAAGCACTGCAGGACTTAGAAATTACGAGTTACATGAAATTGTATTTTTATTTAATCCAGCACAAGTTGTATGATAACTGAGCAAATAGTATTAAGTCACAAATAAAAAATACCAGCAACAGAAGGAATGCGTGTCATAGTGTTGTACATACCCGGCACGACTGTAATTGATGTATCCAGAAAAGCCAAGCTGACCACATGCTATTTCTGCTTCAAGGCTACCAAAGTCATCACTACACACTGTCCCCCACGTATTATTAATTAATATCTGCAGAAGACCAGAAGGACCACCTGCTGAACCGAAAAGTCTAAGAGAACTCCCTAGGAACAACAATTGTGAGCGGGTCTGGGAAAAGGGACCTTACGGCGCAAAAATTGAAATTGAGATATAGGCTCCAGAAGTAAGTCATCGGAAAAATTCTTTTTTTCTCCTATTTTTGTTTTTTGCAGAATTAGTCTTAGTGACCCTTACTCTACGTCTATGCCAAATTTCGCATGTCAAAACGACTTAAAAGACCCCAAGCGTGCCGTGAAAAGACAAGCTACTTTTTATTCTCTCTCATTCTCGAAGTACAATAAACGCGGGAATGGGCGGAGTTTCTAGTGCTAGCTAAAAAAAACGGCATAGCTTTGAGACTACTGCATGCACTCTACAGCTTACCTTTGGCTTAAAGTTTACCGCTACAGCGAATAGAGCAGCCAAGGATTCCAACAAGACAGGTCGTGAGACGCTCTGAAAGCTAAAAAGAACTCTACGCAAACTTCGTTAGTCGCCGAAAAAGCGGCTGTACGATTTAATGGCGTATGCGGAGTACGCCGTTAAGTATACGGAAACGTTAATTATACCGGAAGTGGAAATTCAATTTATGTTTTCTCGATTTCTAGCTCAATTGCTTTGCTGAATAGGGCCCAGTTCAACTGCCAGTTTCTCTGCGTGTCGAAGGTTTTACCCTCCAGTATTTTAGCACTAAGTTGAGATAAATTGTATCTTTTTATTAGCATAAAAAACTCAACTTTTTTGATTTGCGCCATAAGGTCCCTTTTCCTAGACCCACTCACAATTACAAAATAAAAATTGGTACACACACATATATAATATATTATAATAATGTGCTGTTACAGTCCTAAATAAAGCTATTACAGAAGACATCTTAAAATAATACAGATACCTTAGATATACTTCTTTCAACTCTTGTATCTTGAATACGTTTTATGGAGTAAGTATTATTAATTTTAATTAAAGTTGAACGTACAGCTCTTTGTCTCTACTATACATTATATCACAAAACCAGTCGAGGTATTTAACAAAATTAAATTAGTAGATGTTCCACTCACTTGAGTCGGTGCATTGGAGACCGACATCATAGTAATGGCTGTATGAAACGACTCCTAGTACACAAGAACTGAATAATGTAGCGTTTGTAGGGCACTCAACAATGGATGAGTTGGCAGTCCTTGCTTGAGTGTGCCTGTAACAAACGGTAACAACACACACATTCTAAATAACTTAGGTGCTCATACCATTATTATATCTATTAAAGTAATTGTTGTAATTATTGGTGAATGGTTACGTCACATATATGTAGTAGTTTCCAAAGAGACATCGCAGATTTGATTGTATTCATGTCATGTCATTGTCCTGGCTAGTTAGTTTAGCTTATCTGTCAGTGTATTTACAATAGAGAATACAATTTACTCATTTTTAGTATATAGTGTGTATGTTTGAGTGAATGTGGAAAAAAATTCTCATTTGTTGCAAGCTCATCTATAATATAGTAATACAAACACTTGTATGTCTGTAGTACGACATTGTGTAATATTAAATAATTAAATAGCTGAGCAAGTTTAGTAAATCATCGCCAGGAACTCAATAGGTAAAGTATCATAACATTTAGTAGAAGGATATAAAGGAAACGAAAGTGATTAAAACAGTGAGAAAAAAGCAGTGAAAGTTTTCAGTCTCATTATGGGAGGCAATAGTTTCATTAAGCCTAAGTTCACAATCATTGATAGAAGGATAGAGAAACTACTAGAGGCAGGAGAGATATAGACAAAGGGGGAGAGGGATGCCATGACTCGAGAAGAAAGACTAAAGAGAGAAGAAAGGAGGATAAGAAGAGCTGAAATGGCACAAGAAGAAAGAAAGCAAAAGCAAGAGAGTGATGCAATAATACTCAGTGGTAGAGGATAACAGATAATATAATATGAATGGATAAAATTCTTTATAAATATTTACAATAGTGAATTAAAACATCAAACACATGGCGGGGATCGCTAGTGTCGATATTCTCCCCTTTTGTCTGGCTTTTGCTGGACAGTATAGAACTAGTTGGCAACTAGCCTAATATCCCAGTTTGTTTGTTTTTAATTCCATGCTTCTTTCCGATTTTACATACTTCTTCCAAGTCGCACATGACAAAATTAATTGCAAAACAGTTTCCATTATGTAGAATGACTATTATATAGTTACTCATCATAGTAGTATAAATTATTTTTAATATATATATTAAAAATAATTTATGTTTTGACTTTGCAGAGACTATGAATATACATAACATATCTTACCCTAATATACATCATAATATAATATAAATAAATACTTATTACATGAGTCAGAGTATGATATGGTGAAATATTTCATGAGCAGGCTAATTTATTTTCAAGAGCCAGAGGCTGAGTGAAAATAAAGCCTTAGAGTGAAATATCTAGCCATATCACTCTTCACTGCCATAGTTTGTACTATATAGGACTAGCATGAAAAAACAACTTTGAAATATCATGAGTTATTTCACAACCTTGAAATATCATGAGTTATTTCGCGATCATGTACCTAAAGATAGTCATGTGAAGATATCTAGAATGGAATAAATATACCCTAAATATCCAACTCTGGCATATCTTGAAGCAAAGCCATATCCCAGTGACTTGCATGCCAGATCTGCTGCAAACATGTCAAACCCAGTAATGCTGAATGGAATCCACTGATTAGAGTAGTAGACCTCAAGACGTCCGTATGATAAAGTAGTAATATAATGATAATTTAACCTTAGTTCATATGTTTCCACAATGTGACTACCTGTGTAGTACAAACAAAACGACATTGAACATAACAAAAGTGTTTCCTTATACATATAAGAGTTCTAGCTTAATCACATTATTGTAGTTACTTGTAAAACTGTAGATACTGGTTACAGATGACTACAAAAAAAATATACACACATACATACACTAGGTGAAAATGTTAGGGAATTCACAATAACTGGGTACTAGCCCAGACAACAGTATCAATGGGCCATATTGCAGTTGTATGTTTGGAAGCAAAACATGAAGAAATCTTCATCACCATAACGTCAGTCTAATTAGGTGGCCATTTAAAAAAAAATACTAGTTATTTGTAAATTAAAATTGCAACTATTTTTGTATTTTTTTGCTAAATTTATAATGGTAAATATAAACACCTTCTAAAATCTTAATCGTGGTGGAAATAATTAATATAGGTAATGGATAGAGTTGAATCAGATATGGCACACCTTGGCTATCTAATTTATTTATTTTTTACTTTTTAATGGCTCCTTATTTTTGTTCAATGACTACAACATGAACACACAAGGTACGTGATTCAAGCTTTTTTCAATGCTCTCCTTTTCAATAAACTTATCTATATAAAGCAGTGTATTTTCAATAATAACATTTTTTTTTATTCATTTAAAACAATAGGTGTCTGGCTATTGTCTGACAAAGCGGAACCCAATGCAATAGTTAATTAAATGCCCCCTGGCATGATTTAGGTGTAAACAATTTGTTTCAAAACCAAAACTTATGCTACATTAATTTAGTTCAAGTTGTTACCCAGACTCTAATTCTAATTGTTGTTTCAGTTTAATGATTCATGCTATTCCTTATTGTCTCGGTTTGATCACATGACAATTCATGCTCAAACAAAATGAAATGCAACACCAGTGTTGACAGGTGGCCAATGCGCCCCATTATGTCCAGGGGCAGATCCAGCACTATTAAAAGAGCGGGGCCCAAATAGGTTAAAACTTATAAAATTTTATGAATGATGTGATATTATTTATGAATGATGAAGAGCATGGCGATTAGCATGCAGTTGTCTTAAGAACAAAATTACCTGTATTAATACCCTTGTACATAATAATTCTTCAATAAACTTAGTTCAAGGAGGAGTTGTGGCCTTGCCCCTCCTCTTGGATCCTCCCCTGATGTCATCTAATTTACTTCATGGCAACTAGTGTCCATGGTATTTTGTTAATCACATTTTTTTACAATATCCTCACAGATATTAAATTTAGATTTTGAACTCACAAAAAATACTTTTTGGATACAATCATAATTTTCACTACCTTACTAGCTATCACCGTCTCATTTAATTCGATAACTATATGTTATAATTGTCTCAATATCAAAGTAGTCGAAGACTAGCAGCATGATTCGTCACACTTAACCGCATCAATGACTTATACATACTACTGCTAAAAAATTATATATATATATATATAGTGGATTTCTTAGAAAATTAAAGAACTAAAATCAACTTGCATGGTAAGCTGTAGTGATCTGCTCAACTAATCAACTCTTTCTGTTGCACACACTTTGCCACTAATATTGTTTAATTATTGAAAACCAAAAGCAAAAAATATTGCACCATACCTTGGTCAATAAGACAAGACATGCCATTTTAAATTTATGAGGTAAATCTTCAACTTTGCACACCAGTAAGGTAGTGATAGCTTGTTTATGTTGTATAGAGAAGTTTGATTTGAGCTGATGTGTTATAGCTATCATATTTTTATATCACCATAATAGCAGTTAAGTTGAAATACGTAGATACTTAGGAATATAGAATCCATTACTACACTCAGATTAAACACTTAAAATTCTCCATCCTAACTATGTTGTTTATAGTTAATAGCTCCCATTATTCTTCAGCTAGGTGTTGCTTTGTTATTTTCAACAGACTTGGGAATGGACTCTCTTACAAACATTTAGCACTTACCCCCAGCCACCGTAGCAACAAGTGAAACCAAGAATACATCCATTTTTCTGCGACGGTTAGCTTAGTGCGCACTCCCCACTCCAGTAGAAATTTGTCAACTCTTGCATGAAGTTATCACACGCTGGACGTCGCGCGACGTGTATGGCCGTTCCACCTTTACCTAACGCGAACGCTGCCTTTTAGCTCCGCGATCTTTAGGAGAAAAATGTAATGATTACTGCTACACTTTTTACCACGAAGCTATCAGCTCCGCAGAACATAAAAAATCTAGTGACCTAAGAAAATCTACCTACAGTATCATACTCACCTGGATAATATTTGTTTGACAGGTATAGACATCTTTGATTAGCTACAAGGTTCAATTCACAAGTCATAAATGCGGTATCAATTCAAACATTACCACTGCTGTTCAGTCATCATCAGTAAAACAAAAAATACAGTAACTGTTAGAAATGATGCTGTAACAAAGGTGATGCTATATACATGACTGATATTACTAAGAAAATCTCAAGCTATGATGCTTGTTTGCCCACATACCAATCAGGTTTGCCTCAAGGTGACACATGGGATTTAAAATCTGTTCTTATGTTCAAGATGTGATAGAATTCTCCTGATATGATAAAGTTGGACAAGTTCTTCGCATACTGGATGACAACTGTTGCATCAGGTGGATTTCCATGTGAGACATGTGACAAAGAGTGTGGGACAGCCTGGGAGGACACTGGAGTAATTGCCTAAAAAACATCAAAGAGTTCGACCTCTAGCTACTGACTGACACTTCCGCAGTTGCAGAGCATAGGCCAAAGTAGTTGATCACAAATCATCTTGGAAACAGAAATATCTGATGGAGTCACAGTATAAAGTGAAACTGGGCAAAAATGCTGTGAATAGGGAAACTGGGATTCTTCCTGGGAGAACATAATAGCTTGAGGTGCTCATAGTAGTAACAAACATGTTTATAATATCACCATAGTTTCACTGATAATGGTTCGCTGAAAGCAGCTGACACATTTGTGTTTAATACCAAATTTATGACTAGTGAATTGAACCTTGTAATCAAGTATCCGTACTTTGCCAACTGATTAGGATCACATCAGCCACATAAACAACCGAGTAACAAATGCTATTCCCATAAGTTTACCAGCAGCAGGCAATTTGCTGACAGACTGGATAGTGCACAAGCCCATGCACCACTATAACAAACTCACAAATGAAATGAAATGTTTTAAGTAGCTGTTGGGTGCTGCCAGTTTTAGTAGATGCGGCTTGATCAAAGTAATTCATAAAAGCGTAAAATGGATGTATTGTCAAAAAGGGAGCTAACCTCTTGTACTAGTATCTGCAAAGGTAAGCATAGGCACCCACTAAACAACCTTCCTTGTGTTCAAACACATATACGAACAGAATGTTTCTACACACAATTTGCATGCTCATTATTATTATTAAGCATTATGTATTCCCTTAGTCCATTACTTAGAATTCTTTGCAGTGAGGTGACTAGCTAAATGTAAAATTGCAAGTATAATTTTTTCTTATAGCTGTTTATATAACCATTAAACTTGATATGAATGTTATATTAAAACTAACTGTAAACAAATGTATAAATGACACATTCAACTAGCTATATAAATCATACTTCACTACAATAAAGTCTCTAAATATAAAAATATAAAAATGACTGTAAGGTCAATGCATAAAATGATGAAAATAATTGAGTATCATTAGCAGTACATAGTAATTTAACTTCAGAAACAGGAATTCTTCTGTGTAATTGTAAGCCTGGAAATTGAAAAAGTCTATCATAGTAACAAGATAAACATGACAATGGGAGTTCAACAAAAGTATATGAAATTGTACATCTAGGCACAATATAGCTAATTACTAAAGAATAATCACAAGCAATTACAGTGGAACCTCTGATATGAATTCTGTAACGAATAAATTACCTCTATTTTGTGGAACTTGCCAGCTTCAATAGAAAATGTATTGTGTATAACCTCTTAAAGCAAATAACCTCTGATTTGTAAACTGAAAGACCTGGTCCCACATTGTTCTCAGTTCAGAGGTTCTACTGTAATATACTAGCATACCAATTGTACCTATCCTGCTCACTTACGTGGTAAGATATTTACAGAACAATCAGCAGCGTGAAACAAAGGTTCATCCAAACAACAAGTGCTGTGGATCAAAAAGATATTTTTTTTAGAATTAAAACAAAAAATATTTTCTGCTAGAATGAATGTTCAAATCTAAGCATCTGACACAACTCTGATTAAGTTACTGAACATGACAATTTACCATATATTTTCAGTCCTCCATTGGAGGAATACAAGAAAGGATTACTTCCAAGCTTAACTGGCAAAATAGACAGAATTGCCCCAGGGTGGTTTGCCTCTGTTGTATTGACTGTATTTCTATTAGTTTCATTAGTAGTTATACTAGATTCTTCAGTCAATACAGAAGTTCCTTCAGTTAGTGCAGGAGTTTCTTTGGTTTGTGAAGTAGTTTCTTCAGTAAATGCAGGAGTTTCTTCAATTAATGCAGGCGTTTGTTCAGTTTGTGCCGGAGTTTCTTCAGTTTGTGAAGTAGAGTCTTCAGTTAGTGCAGGATTTTCTTCAGTTAGTGCAGGAGTTTTTTCAGTTAGTGCAGAAGTTTCTTCAGTTAGTGCAGAAGTTTCTTCAGTTAAAGCAGGAGTTTCTTCCGTTAAAGCAGGAGTTTCTTCAGTGGATGCAGGAGTTTCTTCGGTCGGTGAAGTAGTTTCTTCAGTTGTAGAAAATGTTTTTCCAGCTGTACTCTTAGTTATGGATGAAGATTCAGTCTTATGATTCGTTGTAGTAATGCTAGTGGCAATATCTACAGCAAAAAATGTAATGATTGTTTAATTGCTTCAAGTGTTGACAAGTTCAATTCAAATTTTATATATAACGCCAAGCAATTTATAGGTACATAATGAATAGCTAATTAATAAAATAAAACTGATACTGTTCTGAATAAAATGAAAGGGTTTTTTTTAAATATAATTAGGTCCAGATAGTCATACTGCTACTACGGATTTAAAGAGTTTAGTATTACTAATGGTAAGTTTAAGTTATTATTCCGCCCTGTACTATTGATTAAGAGCTAAGTATTTCATTTATAATAAGTACATATAGATCCTAAGATCCTAGCCTATACTGACTCAAACTTACAAACAATCATGTATTGTGGACTGTGTAGTTTGGTTTTAGTAGCTTTGCTTTCAAAGCTATTACTTCTTTGACTAGACATTACCACAATATTACATAACCGTGTTTAGAGAGGTAGTTAACCACTGAGATCGACCATAAGTTTACATACAAAGGTGCTTTTGTTCTATTATATATTACTGATTAGTGAGGTAGTTTCTTCATATTATAAGAGGCAAGCCACTGAGACCAACCATAAGCTGACATACAAAGCTGCTCTTGCCATAATCGATTAGTTAGTGAGGTGGTTTCTTCTTTTCAAGTGAGAAACCACTGTGATCTAAACAATAAGCTACCATCAAAGAATACTAGCTATACACTTTAGTTTATTACTGTTTAGTGTTTTGAGAATAGATGAAGAGTGTTTAGTAAATTCAAATTAAATTATGACATGTAGCTATTGAATAAGCTACAACAACAAAATGATCGTCACTACAAATTAAAAAAAATATTATTATTATTATTTATTTATTTAATTTTGAGGAGCCAATTATATTCTGAAGGAGAATCTTATTAATGATATGCAGTCATAAATTGAGTTCTTACCAGGTGAACAATCTATTGGAATAAAATTATGATGAAGCACAGTACCGTGCAAATGACTGAAATAGCTGAAGCAACCGAACACTTGACAGTGATGGGATTCCATAGTAGTAGGAGTATTCATCATGCTAGACCCATTAATAGTGCCTCTCCGAATGCTACTGTCAACCAAATTGCTTCCAGTGAGATCGTAGTAGTAAATTGTGCCCTAAAATTGAGTGATGATTGAATCATGTACAATATTATGTTATACTTATATAAAGTGTAGCTACATTGCAGTTATTATTTTGAGCTACTGCATGCAATAACTAATACATTAAATAAAATAAAAATAAAATAATAATAACAAAAATAACATCAATAATAACAATAACATTAGCTAATAATCAGAATAATAATGAAGATTACTTAACTGCTTAGAATATCACTTACTTTATCAGAGCAATCTAGTGAGCATTCTACATAAATCTCCAGTGAAAATAAATAATTAACTTTGGTATCATACTCAATAATGAAGTCTCCTGTTGAGCAGTCCAGTGATAAAGTACCATGTATTATGTTTTCTAAACACAAAAATTAGTATTCAATGAAAGCTTCCCTGAACTAGTGATCTTACCAGAATGGCATGAAATTTCTTTCTTCCCTACACAGCGAGCTTCACCTATCTCTACTTCACTTCCCTTAGAATATCTCCAGCTCAGGAGCAACACCAATACTTTCCAGAAGCTGATATAAGCGTTTAAAAGAGCCATAGTGCCAATCGACTGCTGCAGGTACTCGCTCAACTGTTGTAAAGCAGAGGCGCGAAGGTTTTTGTGACACTGAAGTCGTCCGATCTCTAGCGAGCTAAGCATTATATACACCGGTCTGGGCGGAGCGTTTATCGTTGCGCTGGCAAAGGAAGCTGTGGGCAGGAAATTCCACTTACATTTTTGGATGTTGATTCAGTTTATGCATTTTAGCTTGTTGTAAATTATGGTTAAAATACTTACAAAGAGGATATACTGTAAGAGACACAATAACATAATTAATACTCACTATATGGAGGCCTAGCTTATTCCATAGGTTAATCAGAGAAAATAATGGAACATCTATTTCTGCTCTTTGGATTTATTTATATAAATGATTAGTAAAACCAAGGTGGAGCAAAGAAGTATATAAAAGAAATTTGTAGTGTTTTTCTTATTAGTTTTTAACAATGACATTTAACTTGAAATTTCTTCACAATTATGGAGTTTGATATAGAGTCAGACATACTAAGCTATAGCAGCCTTAACATATCAAAAAAATAAAATAATTACTTCTCTTTAGCTCTAAAGCTACTTATCCTGACATCCGCTAGCCAAAAGAATTTAAACAAGTTTTGATGAGAACTATAGAGTGTCTGTCTGGTTCATCACATACCCAGTATGGGGTCATTATGAATCTTATACTGGAAGCCATCCAAATGAGTCTCACTTCCACTGGTTTTGAGAGTGTTTTGTCTGTGGTCATTGAAGAATAGTTCAGTAGCCAGGTGTATTAAACACTATATGTTTATATTCCATTACCTGGAATAACCCAATACTCATCTAATTTGCAAGGTAGCTAGCTATATTACATGAAATTAGTTTTCATTCTTTTTAAGTTCACAATTTATTTCTTGTAGCTAATTACCAAGAACCATCTCCATAAACTTTCAACTGGAAGCTTATACAACTCAGTAAATAATAAATAAATAAATAAATGAAGAAGACTAAATAAACTATGCATCCCAATCACGCATTTATTTTCTAGATAGCTATAGCTAATCTGTAATGCTCAATTTTAATGCCAGGGTTCGATTTACATAAAAGTGATAGTTATATGCATACGTTATGGCAGCTATAATTGTCTATGTATTATTATTACGTAGTGGATGAATATATAACATCACAAGTTAGTCTGCATATGGATCTAAAAAGTATGTGTATTTTTTGCTCATTCAATTCAATGCTCAATAGATGAGTCCCTCTTGAATCCTTGATGCAATATACATGTTATGTCTATAATATTTTGAGTAAAACTTATTAAATTATATCTATGATATATATTTTCGCCAATTAAATGCACTTCACTACTGCAGTGTAATACGTAGCTTGCAAGAATCATCATTCTTAATTTGGCCAACTTCACATTTGTGGAATGTAAAGCATGCACTGTACTAGCTACTTTGCTACAAGAACTCCTACAGAACTTTAGAAAACCATGAGTCTTAGACTATTTTTTACTCCACCATTTTGAGGCATAATCGTTGGGATTTAGCAATGTAGCTATACCCTGTCACTAACTTAAGTTGGTCTGTAGTAGTTGCGTTGTAATAAAGGAACCCAGCCGACGCAGGACCACTTCAAAAGCAGGTTTTCCAAGCATGAGCTAAAAATGACTATATAGTCTCTCTAGGCTAGACCTTTTACCAACGCAAACGAGAAAACAACAACAACAAAGGCTGCGTAGAGAATTCATAGCTGAACATACCATTCTAAGCGCCCGTGTATCCCGTGACCGTGAATATCCTATTAAGGCACGTGCGCGCGGCCGAAGCCGGCAGTTAGCAGATAAACAAAGCATATGTAATGGATTCGCAAAAGTCCTGCAAAATGACTACTCACAGCTCTTTGGTAATTTTTTTTAGTTTCCTTTATAGCTATATCAATAGTATTTTGTCATGTAGAAGGACCTGATTACTCACGAAAAAAAAATGTGCAATACCAGCTTTCACAAAGATTCAGTGGATAAACAATTATCAGATGATATGTTCAGGTGTTACGTCAGAAGGGCTGCTGTTTTTTTGTCAGAATCACAGTTGGAATCATTTACTCTATTATGTGGTCCCAGTTTGCAGCAACACCCAGCTTGGGGAGTATTGAATGCTGCACACACAATGCATTTTATTTATTCAAAAAATAAAAAGGTTATTGCCCATATCAGGGCAGATAAGGACTACGTTTTATTCGTGATAAAGTGTTCGGGAAAATTGATTAAAACAATAGGTGAGTGTATAACAACAAGTTTCGTATTCAAGCATTGTATTTATAGGGCAACCATTGTATTATTTATTGGCGAGTGAGTGAAGCGAGTGAGACACTTATAGGGATAACACAATTGAAAACTTGGAATGTTTGTTTATATATTTTTGGACGTATGTATGTCATTTTGTACTTTGACCCTCTCGTATTCTTGTGTTAGCTGGGTATTCGACCCCGTCCCAAACTTTACTAAACAGAATCCTCTGGTTAGCGTTCATTACCCATATAATTCTTGAAATTGAATTGTTAACTGTTTTGCGGGTGCAGTTAAAACTCAAAAACTTACGGGAGTTCCATTTCTATTCAAGTTAGTGACGGTGATAAGTTAATATACTATTTGTCATAGATATAAGCCCTAAGCAACAGTATTAACTTGAAAATGCATTGTCCACTAGACTAACCACGAAGGTAAGCCTTGTGTAGGTATGTTCAGGCAAGTGTGAAAGTATTGTGCATTACAACTACTACTTAGCTAAAGAATATCACAATGAAAACGTTTAAATAGTGTGACTTTTTTTATTTTTTTAATTCAAACAGTTGCGGGGAGTGGTTACTATGGCATTGAATCCCCTTTACCACATACACGTAATTTAAAAACTTGACTTTTTTTAGTAGCCTAAGTGTTGGAAGTTAAAATCAATCATTTAACAATAGTGTAGTTTTATGCTCGTTCACCATTTGTGCTCAAGCTAGTTATGCAGGTGATATAGGCTTGCTGCTTTTCAAGTATAATCACATGACCCTACAAAATTAATATCATTATTATTGGGACATCATTTCCTTAAATTTTACTTGTTTTTAATCAAGGAATGAAAAGTATTAATTTAGTTGAATTTTATTCTTTTTAAATCACAAACTAATGTTTTTTTTTACTTTTGTGTCATAGAAGCTATTGTAAATATTCCAATAGCCTTATTCAAGTCAGTTTCATCAACAGAATTGTGGAAAGAAGCAAATTCACTTCATCTTAGCCTTGTGCTCGAAGCATTATACCAAGACTGCAGTTTCACTGTACCCCATGATGCTTTAATTGACATCATCAAGTCTATTGAGAAATTCCCATCAAAGTTATTGAGAGATATACAAATGGTACAACTTCAGTTAGATTTAATTCTTTTTATTTTAATATATTATATATACTCATTTAAACTATCATCATACATTGCATGAAAATAATTCTTAGTTACTCATGTTTGAAAAAAAAATTAATGAGGGAGAGTCATTCACTTCAACCAGTCACTATGGCTCAGGAAGCATGACTTCAATATGGTGCAATATGAAACAAGTATACATTTTTAAAAGTGCATTAAAAGTGTTTAGAAAGCACGGTCAATATCTGAATTTTCAGTAATATCTCAGTATTATTGTTCTAGATAGTACTTTCTGATTCCATATAAACATCAAAATTACGATTGTATGCTTAGCTAGCAATATTTTAACCGATTATCGCCGAAATACGCGTTTTTGCGTACCGCGCGAGGGTGCTTCACAGCCCGGGATACGCATTTTTGCGTACTCGCCATTGCACCCGCTTCAATTAGCTACCAGCAGCAATCGCAAGTGTTTCAAGAGCTCCCACAACGCCGTAGCGATTCTCCTGTGAGGTAAGTGTAAGGGAGGCAAGGTTTTAATGACCCTTACCATAGAAATTTTTTTATTATTTGTAGATTGAAATTGTAGCACTGTTTGTGTATAAAGAAAATCAAAGTTACAAAAAAAAAATATGAATAGCTATAACTAATAGACAAAAATATTTATCAATTATTAATATGATATAAACTTGTCAATAAAATTTAAAGACAGCCAAGAAGTCTTCATAGAGGGCAGTGATGAAGAATTTTATGATCTCAAAGAAATAGAGATAGAATAAGGGAGAAGACTTCTCAGGTGTAGAGGTCCGTGGCCAAGAAGTCTTCATGGAGGGCAGCAATGAAGAATTTGATGACCTGGAGGAAGTAAAGGTTGAAAAAGGCAAGCTATTTTAGCTTCGTTTGTTCATACACAGAGGGTTATATAGATTTTGAACAACACTAACCACAAAAAGGTCAAGTTATTATTGCATGAGGATACAGACTTTCTTCCTCCCAGTTCTCCCCTACTTGAAGGTGCCCATAAAATGGATTTCTTAGGAGAAAGTTTCTCAGGTATGAAGAGAAGGAAGTGCAATCTATGTCAAGAACAGTAACAACAGACACATCATGGTACAGTACAGAGGTGATTATGGAGTGTGGCTTTGTCACCATGGGAGTTCAATCAGACTACTTCATAGTATTATCAGAAAAAAATCCTAGAATTGCAAACACAGTAGTCTATATAATTGCTTGTTATGTTATAATATTATATTATTCTAGTATATGGCTCACACAAAAAAAAAATAAACAGCCAAAATCCATAGTTGCTGAATTATTTCAAAGCAAGCGGCTGGTGAACATTTAAAACAACAATATATAGCTATGAAACATGAGGTCTTAGCCTAAACTTTTACAATACTGATGCTAACAATGGTATACTTACCTTGAAGCTTGTAGTTTCCAATGAGTGCGCACTTCATACACTTCAAACGCTTAGAAACTAAACAAAACTTAGCCCGCGGGTAGAGGAAGGCTTTAGCTTCAATCAGTTAATACATCGCCGTCGGTTACTTCGAAGCGTATTGCCTCCAGACAAGAAAAAGCTCAGGCGGTTCAAGCCTCGAGGTGACGGTCACGATTTCTTGTAAACAATTTAGGAGTACGCGCACGTAATCGCGAATTTAATTTCCGGCGTTAATCGGTTAACTACAATTTTCAGCCAGCTCTAATTAAAATGTTCAGCATCAGAATATTAAATACTCATTTTATACACTTTCACAGAATATAAGTAAGTGTACGGATGTAGCTAATTTATTGTAATTACATACACTGTAGCAAGGTGGATTAAATTCAAAATATTAATAATTAGCCAATGCATGCAACATAACAATTATATACACAAGGGGTATAGACTGAAATGCTTTTGTTAGGGCAAAATGTTCTAGATGCAGGGCATTTAGCCCTATATATATTGTCTACTCTTGAAAATATGAATTTCCAAAATATTGACTATAGGAAATTCTACTTTTTGCCCTGTGATAAATGCATAATATTATTAAACAATAGTATTAGCTTTATAGCTATTTATTATGTGTTGTTGTTATTGTCATGTTTTTGTTTTTGTTTTTTCGTATTTTAGGACAGCAATTTGTATAATCTTATTTGGTTCAGTCTACAAATTCTGTTGATATGTGGTACTGAAAGTTCAGACATTATGAAGCTTTACATTGAACATAACTGCAGATGTATCATTGATAAGCTCACGAAGATCCCAAATATATTTATTCGCTTTGTTTCAAGAGCTCTACATTCCAGTTTATCCATAAGCCAGAAACTTTGTGTGAATCAACTGGAATATGACGAAATGGAAATGATTCTTGGTTATTTACAATACTGGCCCACTAGGGATGAATCTGAGCTTCCACAGAATGGTATAAAGGGTATTGTTTTCTTTCTTGCCCTTAAGTGCTTCTTGAAAGAACAATCTAATTGTAATTATCTGCTTTGTTTTAAAGATATTATTTTCCAATTACTGAAAAATTGTTTGGGTTCGGCAAAATTGAGCAAAGAAAAGCAATTGATTGACTTGATAATACAAGTTTTAATGCAGTATAGATGTCATCAACATGATGGAGGATTACTCAGTGCAGAGGAGCAGTACAAGTTCATTCCTTCAGGTATGACTACAGAATATTTTAATAATGAGTTAGCCAGGTGTGATTATGGAGAGTATTTCACAGCAGGCTTATTTATTTTCACGAGCTATGTCACCTCTGACTACGTAATAAGTGGTTTATCCTATGTTAGATACTTTCACTGCAGTAGTTTGTACTTAATGTTGGTACCTCTGGCATTGTTATTACCCCCTACCCCCAGCTGACATTTTAGCAACTGCTTTGACCAGGTTGGATAGTTCTAGCATAAAAGGTGTTGTTATTAACTACTAGTGTATTTGAGGGTAATAAGCTTCAGTGTGGTAACAACCATATGAGTCCTGTTTGGTATGCATAGTTCCAACTGTCCCAATTTCAGTGGGACACTCCCATATCTTACCTTTTGTCTCAATGTCCTGACAAGTACCTGATATTAGCTACTCATTAAATCTAAGTAGTTCAGTGCCAGGAATAATTTTTTTGCTAAATTAGCAATACCAATGCGCAAGAATTTATGGCCGAGTGGTAGGAAGATTTTGTTTGTAGTGGTATATATATATTTTTATAGATAGCTAGCTAGGAATTACTGTCGTTGTTGTTCGTATGAGTAAAAGCACAGCCATGCTATTCGGGATTAATGGCACGAGTAATGTGATGGAAATAGTACAAGGCAAAGCTTAGTGTTTCAATTGCCTAGCCCAGAATAAAACTATTTATTATTATAATTTTACACACTTCAGTGTATGTATAGTAAATTATGACTATGCATGGTATAGTATCTACAAGAATATTAATAAAAAATACAAACTTGAAGTTAATAAATTTAAGTGAATTAAAACTCCTCAAAAATAGTAGGTTATCGCAAGATAGTTTTCCATTCTTAATATCTGCTTTCTACACCATGCAATTAGCTAACTATGTCCTGTTTTTATTTTGTTGCAATTTAAAAAATTCTTCATGGTAAAATAATTCACTCAAATCCAGTAATGCCATTCCCATGGGCACAATATAAGGTCTCGTGTGAGCTCTATGTTCTAGTTTATTCTTACCATTAGTAAATACCCAAAACTAAGGGGTTAGGGCTTTTGTTTTAGTGCACAAGCATGTCCTAGTAGTTTAATAATTGATTCAAAAAAATATGACTGCTGTTTCAATAACACTCTTAATTACAGAACAAAGTAACAAAATGGTGCCAACAGGTGACGGAACTACAGAATTGATGGAAATACTTTTAGATTACATCTGTAATACAATTCCTTCATTCACTACTACTTCAGCCATCACAGAAATAGAACAGTCTCTTTCTGATATAAAGTGGTGCAGCTATGGAGTGTGTATACATCATATCTCTGAAATTCTTTGTGAATCAGATAATGAACTTCGAAAACATCTAGTATCTGTTGCTGTTCAAAAATCCCACACCACATGCTCTGCTATATTTTCTGCTATGGCGATTATTACAACTTATGATAAGGACAAGGGTGTAAAAATTGGTAAGAATTTTACTTGCTGCCTACTAAGCAATTAATTTTCCATACCTTGAGAGACTACACAAAGTATGATTAATTGTACAGAGTGTGACCTACTGCAAGTAGGAGAGCAAAAATTATTCAGCTACATGCCTTTATTATTTTATACTATTTTACATTTTTAGTTATAATAGCCTTCCGAAAGAAAAGTAAGAGGCTTTGTATTAGTGTGAATTTGTTAGCAGCCATTGTTTGCTTGGGATTTGTTGTTGTGTTTTTTTTTGTCTTCAATAGCAAGTTATTGTAATGGAACATTATCGTATTAGCTATGCTCTGATACATGTGTTTGGTTGCACGCTAGAATAATATCATACAAGCATTGCAGAGTCGTATTGTGAATGATAGTCACTTCATGTTGGCTATTTATATTGTCAATTAAATTATATTAAAATTATGGCACACTGTATTTTCAGGTTTGATTATCTCAACACCTGATCTGCTAAAAGTATTGCGCATATGGTCCCTTGAAAGTGCTGAATTAGCAAATGAAATAGTCAAATCTCAAATATTCTTCAGTGCCTTTGCCAGCCTGAAAGCTATTGAAGACACAAACAGAAATATGACCAAGGTAAGAATATTATTTTATCCAAGTAGCTAAATTAACAGTTCTTGTAAGTCTAAAAGTATGTTTGCCATCAAATTTAATCTTATTTAATATTTTTTGTATGAACCTTTAGACATAGTAGAACAATCGACATTTTGAAAATTGGAGAACAAAACGTTTCTCATCCGTGGATGCTTTATCAGTTGTGGCTTTGTTCACCAATTTTCAAAATATCTAGTGTTTAAGTTCACTGTTAGCTACTATGTAGTGTCCTTGTTTAATGTTCAGTCTGCATATAGATACTAATCTTACTTATCAACAAACTACAGTGCAAGATAGCCCCACTAGCTTATGGTGGTTTGCCCCATATCACAATGTTAGCATGTGCCATAGCTAGTTTTGAAGGGTAAATACATTCCTAAGCAAGCTATTAGCTTATCTTGTGCCTGTTGGTGAGGTGCAGCAGTGTAAGTACTGAAGATTATCACTAGAGATGCTTTGTTTTATTGTTGTTGTTTTTATATTTCTCAATTTCATAGATTAATGTTACACATGTACTCAATAAAATAATTTCACTAAACAACATTTACCTATTCAGCTCTAAAAGAGCTTAGTTTTAAAACTGATGTAAAAAAACAGTGATGGTAACAGTTTCAACTGCTATATTTAGCAACTATTGTGATACCATCTTCCACAAATCATTTCTTTTCACTTGATGACTCTTACATAATAATGTTTCAGTTTGTCTGGTGAAAAAATTATAACACATTACCAATGTCATGTGATTGCTTAGTTTCTTTTCAGAGAATTAGAGTAACCACAGCTAAAACTTAATGCATGCATCATTAGACTACATGCATTAAATATTTGGCTGGTATACATTATGTCTCTGCAGAACTTATACATAACCAATATCAATTATGTACAAATTTGGTCAATTTAACTTAAGTGGGATAAAAATAGGCTGACTAATTGCCATTCTGTTTTAATAGGATATATATCCTGAATTCAAAACAAGTCTCCTGATACTTTTGAGTATTTCACAAGATCTTACCTATCACCCAGCATTTTTTCTTAACAGTGACCTAATGCATTGTATCATCAAATACTTAAACCTAGATGGTGTTTCTCTGTCAAGTACTGCAAAATTTATTTTGTCAAATTTTCATGAAATTTTAAATCCTGAACAAATCGGCCATCTTCAACTAGATACTAAAGAAGCAGCAGTATGTGTTGAATTGTTGAATAACAATAGAAAATGTAGTGTTGAAGAATACACAACAAAAGAAATACTACAAGTTCTAATCAATTTTACACATCCAATGCATTCTGATTTATTCTTGGAAGAGAAAAATAAATTAAAGAATCAGAAAAAAGGAAAAGAAAGTAGGAAAGTGAGTGGGTTTGAACAAGCACTAAAAACAGTTAGATTGAAGTACAAAGAAAATGTTTTGACTTTGGATTGCTTAGGCATTTTCTCTGCAATTGAAAATATTTTGAGTGAATCAATGTATATTAAGCCTGCTTGCCAAATTTTATGGAACATCATCCAGCATTGTGAAATTCGATGTAAATTAAAGAGAGAGTGCGGTAAACTTTGTCAAATATTGAAGAACTTACAACATTCCTCTGATTCTGAACTTAGTTTGATGGCTAATTCCTGTTTGTGGATGCTGCAAGATCAACACGATAAAATGGGTAAGAATTGTTGAGGTATTTACATTTCATATTTCATATAAAATTCTAAATCTACTAATGATGTGCTAGAGCACAAATGGCGAGCGAGCTGGTCCGACTGACATTTCAAATTTGAATGCTAGCAGTTATATAATACTTCAATGTTAGTTGAATGTTTTTGTTTAATTTATTGTGCTATTCTTTAGCAACACACAACACTTGTACACCTATATTATACTTGATACTGAATATACCAGCACAAGACTTATTACATTGTATTCTCTTGATGACTTGACTATTAAGCAATTGATTTTCTAGAGGTAAGCAATCAATTTTTTCGAGACGTGTAATGATCGCTAAACCAAAGGATTCTGCTTATCAAACCGCCTTTCCAAAGTACGCTCCATTGAAAATGCTCTATTATACCACAGCTCTAGTAGATAAAACATCTTATTGCATTCTAATAGTGACTTGACTATTGGAAAACGAATTTTCAAGTAAGAACAAATCTGTTACGGAAGGCGTATAGCTAGGACAAACGGCAACTTACCACCACCACTAATAGAATAGTAAATGAACTCTGCTAAGTTTGTAAAACCTAACTGTTAACAAATGTCCTCGTCTCTGTAGTCTTTATTTTTCTGGTATTATTTCTAAGTCTTGTCTCCAAAATTTCCTGCGCCTGTGCTAATATTCACTTTAAGTAGCCTCTGGGTGTGTGCACGCATTGACCTCTTTGAACTTTGTCATATATATATAGTACTTATTATATGAGTCAGAGTGTGATAAGGTGAAATATTTCTAGCATGGAATAAATATATATGTTATAGTTATAAACCAAAATTGAGGTTTGTATGCGATTTATAAATCGAAATACAAACCTAATGATTTTGGTTTATAACTATTTTATAGCCCAAACATAAACAATGAGCAAAGTATATCGTTAGCTATCTTAGTAGTTGTATTAAAGTACCCAAACTCTTCATTATTCCATTTTGCTTTGATCTGCCTTCCACCATAATAATGGTTGCTAAGTACTATATCAGACTTTTCCCCGCTAATACATTTTCTATGAGCATACCAGACTGTATCCGATTTATAGTTCTTAACGACAAGCGCGGTCGCTCGGGTAACGGGCTATTAATATATATATATACTAGTGATGTGCTTGAGCACAAATGGCGAGCGAGCCTGCCTATTAAAAGTATTGTTACTACAGAATTTATATTTTAGCTAAATTCATGCAGAACAGTATAATAGCAGTGGCAAACACAAATACCAAGTTACACTCTTCCCTGAGTAATGGTAACTTCTATAGTATCAGACTTGAGCAATTCTGACTACCTCAATTACCAGTAATTCTTGAACAAGCTCTCGGCTACAAAATAAATAGGCCAGCGTTATTTTTGTAATATAGCCAACAAATAAGGAATTACTACTTGCCTCAATTTCCTGAGTATTGGTAACTTCTGTAGTTACAAATTTAAGCTATTTTGACTATCTGAATTACCAGTAATTCTTGACATCAACTCAGCTACAAAACAAAAGACAATTAATTTTAGCAAACAAATACAAAATACTTTTTTACCTCATTTTCTTGAGTAGTAGAACTTCTGTAGTATCAAATTGAACCCATTCTGACTATCTGAATTACCAGTCTCTCTTGACAACAAGATCTCAATTATAAAAAAGAAAGGCCTGAGTTATTTTTGTAATTTTAACATACAATATGGAATTAAGTACTTACCTCAGATTTCCTCTAGTAATGGTAGCTTCTTCAGCATTGTTATGAGGTATTCTGACAGTGGTAACTTCTGTAGTATCCAACAGCCATTCCGACTACCTCAATTACCAGTAACTGGTAAACAAGCTCGCAGCTCTAACAAAAAATAATGGCCACAGTTATTTTTGTAATTTTAGCTAACAAGTACGGAACTAGTACTTACCTCTCAGCTTCTTCCAAGTAATGGTGGCGGCTTCCTTAGTATTATTTAGCCATTCCGGCTACCAGTTGCACTTGACAACCTACAAGCGGCATTTTTAGCAGCCCCAAAAAACGACGAAGTTTTCAAATTAAGTCTGGTAAAGGATTTTCAATGCCTGGTAAATGATTTTCAATTCCATAGTTACCAGTCGCAACAACTTTTTGTGACTTGAAAAACAGCGGGAATTCTCTACAATTTTTTGAGCCTAAGTTTAAAGTAAGACTTAGTTAATGCTGTAGTATCTGAAGAAACTGGGGTTAAGCCTAAAAACAGTGTCTTTAGGAGAAAAAAAGGAACCGCGCGCGTTTAAGGGGTATATGTACCATCCATGCACACATATATACATAATAGTGGTGTGCTTGAGCACAAATGGCAAGCGAGCCTGCCTTTTTAGGTTGCATAAAACTACAATATCGTTATAAGATCATGATGATAAAAATGGTTATTTCTGTTGACTATTAATTACAACAAATAAAATACAGAACTAATTTCTTACCTTAATTTCATGAGTAGTATAAGTCTGCAGTATCAAATTTAAGCCATTCTGAGTACTTCTATCAGTAACTCTTGCACAAGCTCTCATCTACAAAAAAAAAAATAATAAGGCCAGAGTTATTCTTGTAATTTTAGCTAACTATTATGCATTATCTCAGCTTCCCCCGAGTAGTGGTAGATTCTGTAGAAGCCATTCTGACTACCAGTGGCTCTTGACAACCAACAAGCCAAGCGGCTCTTAGCAAACGGCAAGTTTTTGTTGCATCTGGTAAAGGGTCTTCAATGTCATAGTAACCAGTTGCAGCAACTTTTCGTGACTTGAAAAACAAGCGTTTTAGTAGGAATTATCTCACAATTTTGAGCCTAAGTTTAAAGTAAAACTTGCTTAATGCTGTAGTATCAGAAGAAACTGGGGTTGAGCCTAAAAAGCCATGTTTTTAGAAGAAAAAAAGGAACCCGCGTACATTTAAGGCCATGTTTTTAGAAGAAAAAAAGGAACCCGCGTACATTTAAGGGGCATATATATATACCATCCATACACACATATATATACATTATAACATATACCAGATTTTCAATTGTCTACCCTTAATTTGTTACCAAGCGAGCGAAGCGAGCACGATAACAAACAAACATCCCTAATACACAATTGTGTTACCCCTAAGTGCGTCTCGCTTGCTTCGCTCGCCAATAACATATACCCAATTTTGCATTATCCACCACTAATAGTATCTCAGTCGCTCAATAAAAATCTCAATTGAGACTCGTTAGTGAGAGTCTCGCTTCCCTCGCCCAGTGATACATACTTTGTGTTAAAACTAGTGATGTGCTTGAGCACAAATGGCGAGCGAGCCTAAAGACTATACTAATGATTTTGACTTCTAACACTGAAGTTACTGAAAATAAGGTCCAGTTTTTACATTTAGCATACAGGGTAAAGGAACAACAAAACAATACACGTTATTTAAAAGTTTTCTTTGTGATATTCTTTAGCTAAGTAGTGGTTGTAACACACAATGCTTTGACACAACTGGACATGCACCTACACAGACTTACCTTCGCAGTAGTATAGTGGACAATGTATTTTCAAGTAAATACTGTTGCGCACGGCTTATAACCATGACAAAGAGCGCATTGACTTACCACCGCCACTAACTTGAAAAGAAATGGAAGTCCCTTAAGTTTTCAAGTTTAAACTGCACCCGCAAAAGAATTCAAAACGGTAAACAATTCAATTTCTAGGGTGATACGGGTACTGATCGATAAACAAGAGGATTCTGTTTAGTGCAATTTGGGATGGGGTCGACCACATAACTAACACAAAAACGCGAGGTTCAAAGTACAAAATGACATACGTACGTCCATTATATCTAAACTAGTGGTGTGCTTGAGCACAAATGGCGAGCGAGCCTTAAACTACACTATTGTTAAATGATTGATTTTAACAACTAACACTCAAGCTATTAAAATAAAGTCGAGTTTTTAAATTACGTATGCGGTAAAGGGATTCAATGCCATAGTAACCGCTTCCCCCAACTGTTTGAATTGAAAAAGGAGAAACAAAATCGAGTTACCCCTGTAAGTGTCTCGCTCGCTACGCTCGCTCGCCAATTACATTGGTATAATATTAATTAGACAAAGGTTTACATGTGATGAAAATTCTATTTGCAGTTGGAATTATTAGCATAATATTTTTTTTAAATTAAATTTCAGATGTGGAACTAGAATTGCTCATTAACGAGAAAATAAACTCTGCTGAAATGTGTTTCAAATGGAAGTGTTACACTGAAGCTGCTAATCAAAGTCATGAAATACTCCTGCTCATTACAGATGACAAAATTTTTAAATATAAAACCAGATTGCTTCTTGGAAAGTCACTGTTTTACTGTTATCAGCGTAAAATAATTTACCTGATGAAAGAAAGCTCATCAATCAGTAAAGGAGAACGAGAATTACTTATCAATGAGTGCTTTGATATCATAAAAAATGTAATGTATTATCTTGGAGGCGCTCTTGATGAAAATTACATAGATGATGAAGGATCTAAACTACTGGACTGGGCAATGATGGATTGTATGCGGGAGTTAAACAAACTTGATCAATGCAAAAGATGTTTTTTATGCCGCCGACGCGACCGACGATTGTGCAAAAGTCACATCTTTCCAAAATTTCAGCTAGAATCATCAGCCTCTCACTCCAATTCCAAATTTATATTTGGAAAAGACAAAGAACAACTAAAGTCAGCCGGAGAGTGCCACTATAAAATGTTTTGTAGTGAATGCGAAACTTTAATGAATCAGAAAGCAGAAAACGAATTTTCACGTACTCCATTTAAAGGCCGAGTGGAGTATACATCTTGGCTCTACAATTATTGCTGTGCAGTTCTTTTTCGTTCTTTAGCCATAGTCAAACTTCCTTCACACTTAAATGATGATGAAGTTTATCAAGCACTTCTTCTTTGTCGGAAACATCTATTATCTTTATCGAAAGAACAATCTTGTGGTGAGAGTCAATGTGCACCTATTGAAGTGAGAAAAAGACCAAATAAAGTGAAGCCCTATTTGTTTGTAATTCCAAAGAAATCACTGCATTTTCAAGAAATTATCACAGCTACACCTTGGCTCTCACAATGCAGGTTAGTTAATGGTAGTATAGACCAATCAGGTCAATGTCATTTCTTTGCAGCCATTTCTTGTGAAATCATAATTTTAATACCGTTTAACCCTTCATCTCAATACACATTGCCTAGTGATTGCTTAATAAATCCAGTGAGGGGTACATATGTTGTTCCAGAAGGGAAAGAAGCTCTTGAAAGGCTTCCTCAAGCATTTGAAAACCTTGATTATTTTAGTGAAATGATTCTTTTCGAAAGTATATCAGAAATAATTCAAAACACATCGCCAACATGCACTTCATCACTCAATTTCATGGACAATAAATACACAATCAATTCCAAAAAGAGTAATGAAGAATCAAGCAATGAAAAGAACATGTGCGCAAAAATGGGAAGGCCTACTGCTATACAAGGAATAATAAATTCAAAAGCATGCCTCTCCCATCCATCTCAGAAATTCTCAATTAACTTTTTACCAAATACTTACAAAATCACAAAAGATGAAAATATTGTACTCCCTAGCGGTCATCAAATTGTATTTCATACATATAATAAATTGTCAGAATCCGATGACGTAACTGTATTCATATTGATGGACACGAATAAGTTAGAAAAGCCTTATGTTATTTATCTTCACCAGTATGAAAAGCACCTCCAAACTATTGACGGGGTATACATTAGTGATTCCAAAGGAGAAATATGCCTTGAAAATTTTCTTATAAATAATCTGAGTAAAGATCAACGATTTGAAAAAAACATACTTATAGTAACCAGCATTGTGTCAAACCTGCTACATCAACATGGATTCTGTTCAGTTGAAATGTTTATCCGCCATTACTCAATTGCAAACAAAATTTTGCAAAAAAAGGAAATCACATCTATCTCAATGAAGTGCTTAGATGGATGTTGGTACTGCAAAGACTTGAGTGATTGCTGCATGAAACCAGTAAGGCTATTGCCACCAGGAGGTCCTTCTACTTATAAATACTGCTCCTCAGAATGTGAAGATCTATTTTGTAATCCACTTCAGTTAGGTTACAATAATATTACTGTGTTTGACCACAGAGATGAGGTACTAAATAGTACTTTCAAAGGGCCATCTATTTTAGAAATATTAATAATAAGCCGTGGTCTTAATGACAAGAATAATGCTGTCCACATGATTAGTTTCTGCTATGGAGATGGTTCTCCTGAATTGCCTGTGGAGCAACTCTATGTTGTCTGGCAAGTTCGAAAGATTAATTCCTCGTGGCAAGACAATTTCTGCTTTGATGAAAACATGCAACCTTGTAAAATATTGTGGTGCAACCACCATGAAAGCAATGAGTTTCCTAACCTTCCTGATGATTTAAAAAAGCAGATTACAGTGCACTCCAGCATATTAACTGATATGGTTCGAATAGCCATGATGAAAATTGACTGCAAAAACTTTAAATCCTACATTGCCGTATTTAAAGCAACATCAAAACTAATTTTATAGACTTAAATTGATGTTTTAGTTTTACTTCAATGTCACCGTTAATAATTTATATATTATATCCAATTTAGTTTATGTTAAACATGTATAGTTCATGAGTTTTATTTTCTGTTAATTAAAATGTCACAGACTTTGTATTTTTATAATAAAACTTTGTGTTCACTATTGTAGCTCATGCAAGTCGATAATTATATAGCCTGTGCAATGATACGGTAGACACTAAAACTGTCTTCAAAATAAACATGAGAAAGACACTCACCTACACCAGGTAGTTTCAATGAGGAACTCCAATACAAGTACTCTGGTAAACCATACCAAGAATACGAAGCAAAATTACCGCGGGCAACAAGAAATTACTTGCTCACATGAGTATGGCGTGACAATAGGCGGAGTTACCATCAACCACGATCGTACAGCCAAAATAAAACACTATTTTTTTCTGAATAAAAATAAGTCAAAACAGAAAATTTGGGCACATTACACCATTTTCAAGATTTGCTATTTCTTGTATGCCAGAATGACTGACTGACTGATAAACTGAGTTTAACCACCTCATGTCAGCTGGCAAATGCTATGTTGCAGCTATAAATGCCTCAGCAAAAATAAGTCAAAACAGAAAATTTGGGCACATTAGAGGGACTTAAAATGTCAAAGCCACATTTTGAAGCGTGTTTCAAATTTTAGGGAGGCCACCATTTTCAAGATCTGCTATTTCTTGTGTGCCAGAATGACTGACTGACTAATAAACTGAGTACCATAATTCTCTCGCGCATGCATGCTGAGAATCGATTATTAAGACCTAGTTTAACCAACTCATGTCAGCTGGCAAATGCTATGTTGCAGCTATAAATGCCTCAGCAAATTCATAACCAAGAAGGAAAAGGCCTCTTAAACATAAACCTATACTGTATATAAATATTATGTAATAGTAGATAAAGTACTTTGTATAACTGTATTTACAGCCAAACCATACAGTAACTATATTTTAAATCCTAACGTTTCAACTGTATTTAGTAAAAAAAATAAAAATATAAAAACACAGTGAATGACAGTACTTAGAAAATACTGCAGTACATACACTATAATTTAGCTGAAAACGATTGACTTTTTGTTGAAAATAAATTTAACAAGCAAATTCTGAATATAGATATCCAACCCAATAATAAAATTTACGTAATTGAAATACTCAACACTTCAGTCTCAACCTTCTTCCACCAATAAGCGTCAGTTATTTGATTCTTCAACAAGTGAACTTGCAACAGTTTCTAAACATGGAGTTCTTCTTGAGGAGTTTGGTATAACTTGAAGGTGCACACTTGACTTGCATGATCTTTGCAATGAATAGGGGAATGCAGCTGGAGGCAGTGATGACCACTGTTTTCCATAAGAAACCAAATGTCAGTAGAAATGATGTGTCTAAAAAATAAAAATAAAACATTATAATCTGCGACCTTATTACTTATAGTTCAGTGTTATATATATATATATATATATGTATACTTCAAAATGAATATATGTGTATATAGCATGCACTATATAAACTAGCTCGTGCAATCCTTTCTATTGTTGAAGAATGAACTTTACTGCTAAAAATAAATATTGCTGAATGAATGAATTCTAAATTCTAATTAACAGTTGGTATTGTAACTATTCGTGTTAACTTTGAATAAACTGGTCATGTAATGACTGCACTCTTCTTAAACAATATTTTTCCATATACTGTACTTGGAAAAAGTAAAGCATTAAAAACATTAGTGCCCAACACTACTCCAAAATTATGTATATATAGTTTGGTGCCGCACAACACAACTAGAGTGTACTTAGCTAAAAGAAGCCAAATAGTATGACTTTTCAGAGCCTTTTCCACTTAGAATCGTGTACATCATAAACTAAGTATGTAACTGCATCAAAGGGTAGCTCAAGTAGTTATAATACCAATGTATATGTGTGAAAGACCAGCACAAGAATACTTTATTGGAATAAATAAGAATAACAATTATTTGGCAATAGATAATAGAACTCAACAACACAGAGGAAACAAAATATATTGTCTAATAATATCGTCCGGGTAATAATACACGTGCAATAACAATAACCTCAAGTAACATAATAAATGATAGTGTTCAGTATGTAGCCTTAGGTAACATAACGCGATAGTATAATAGTATAGTAAGTATTGTTATTCCCACGATATGTACACTGTATAACTTGTATGTACATAACAAACTAGTAACTCACATTAAGGCTAATCAAACTGTCACAATAACCACTGCAACTTTGTAATTACTATGAGGATCTATTATCCAATTAACTTTACCAAAGAAATCTTTGAGAATGACCAGAGATACGACATAGACTATGATACTGAACATTTCTGCAGCAAGCATGAGTCCATGCCAAGTTCTGATGGTGAGAGCCACCATGAGCAGCTCGGTGAGGACTAGTGCAGTGAAGGTAATATGGACACCACGTGGATGAACTGAGCCTCAAATAACAAGAAACCCAGCAGCATCATCACACTGCCTATATGTATATATATACACACAATACACAATAGAATCTATTCCAATATAAAATGAATTAATAAGACAGTTTTATAAGTAAGTAGTAATAACTCATTTAATGCAGGAGTTTCTTCAGTTAATGCAGGAGTTTCTTCAGTTAATGCAGGAGTTTCTCTGGTCTGTGAAGTAGTTTCTTCAGTTGGAGAAAATGTTTTTCCAGCTGTACTCTTAGTTATGGATGAAGATTCTGTCTTATGATTCGTTGTAGTAATGCTAGTGGCAATATCTACAGCAAAAAATGTAATGATTGTTTAATTGCTTCAAGTGTTGACAAGTTCAATTCAAATTTTATATATAACGCCAAGCAATTAGGTACATAATGAATAGCTAATTAATAAAATAAAATTGATACAGTTCTGAATAAAATGAAAGGGTTTTTTAAAAATAATAATTAGGTCCAGATAGTCATACTGCTACTACAGATTTAAAGAGTTTAGTATTACTTATGGTAAGTTTAAGTTATTATTCCGCCCTGTACTATTTATTAAGAGCTATGTATTTCATTTATAAAAAGTACATATAGATCCTAAGATCCTAGCCTATACTGACTCAAACTTACAAACAATCATGTATTGTGGACTGTGTAGTTTTGTTTTAGTAGCTTGTGTGGCTTTCAAAGCTATTACTTCTTTGAATAGACATTATCACAATATTACATAACCGTGTTTAGAGAGGTAGCTTAACCACTGAGATCGACCATAAGTTTACATACAAAAGTGCTTTTGTTCTATTTAGTGAGGTAGTTTCTTCATTTAAGAGGCAAACCACTGAGACCAACCATAAGCTAACATACAAAGCTGCTCTTGCCATAATCGATTAGTTAGTGAGGTAGTTTCTTCATATAAGAGGCAAACCATCAAAGAATACTATAGCTATACACTTTAGTTTATTACTGTTTAGTGTTTCGAGAAAAGATGAAGAGTGTTTAGTAAATTCAAATTAAATTATGACATGTAGCTATTGAATAAGCTACAACAACAAGATGATCATCACTACAAATTTAAAAAAATATTATTATTATAATTTTATTCATTTAATTTTGAGGAGCCAATTATATTCTGAAGGAGAATCTTATTAATGATATGCAGTCATAAATTGAGTTCTTACCAGGTGAACAATCTATTGGAACAAAATTATGATGAAGCACAGTACCGTGCAAATGACTGAAATAGCTGAAGCAACCGAACACTTGACAGTGATGGGATTCCATAGTAGTAGGAGTATTCATCATGCTAGACCCATTAATAGTGCCTCTCTGAATGCTACTGTCAACCAAATTGCTTCCAGTGAGATCGTAGTAGTAAATTGTGCCCTGAAATTGAGTGATGATTGAATCATGTACAATATTATGTTATACTTATATAAAGTGTAGCTACATTGCAGTTATTATTTTGAGCTACTGCATGCAATAACTAATACATTAAATAAAATAAAAATGAAATAATAATAACAAAAATAACATCAATAATAACCCATAATAATAGATAATAATGACGATTAATCAGATTAATAATGAAGATTACTAACTGCTTAGAATATCACTTACTTTATCAGAGCAATCTAGTGAGCATTCTACATAAATCTCCAGTGAAAATAAATAATTAACTTTGGTATCATACTCAATAATGAAGTCTCCTGTTGAGCAGTCCAGTGATAAAGTACCATGTATTATGTTTTCTAAACACAAAAATTAGTATTCAATGAAAGCTTCCCTGAACTAGTGATCTTACCAGAATGGCATGAAATTTCTTTCTTCCCTACACAGCGAGCTTCACCTATCTCTACTTCACTTCCCTTAGAATATCTCCAGCTCAGGAGCAACACCAATACTTTCCAGAAGCTGATATAAGCGTTTAAAAGAACCATAGTGCCAATCGACTGCTGCAGGTACTCGCTCAACTGTTGTAAGGCAGAGGCGCGAAGAGATCTCTAAGCGAGCTACGTATATATACACCGGTCAGGGCGGAGCGTTTATCGTAGCGCTTGCAAAGGAAGCTGTGGGCAGGAAATTCCACTTACATTTATGGATGTTGATTCAGTTTATGCATTTTAGCTTGTTGTAAATTATGGTTAAAATATTTACAAAGAGGATATACTGTAAGAGACACAATAACATAATTAATACTCACTATATGGAGGCCTAGCTTATTCCATAGGTTAATCAGAGAAAATAATGGAACATCTATTTCTGCTTTTGATTTATTTATATAAATGATTAGTAAAACCAAGGTGGAGCAAAGGATTAAAAAAAAGTATATAAAAGAAATTTGTAGTGTTTTCTTATTAGTTTTTAACAATGACATTTAATTTGAAATTTCTTCACAATTATGGAGTTTGATATAGAGTCAGACATACTAAGCTATAGCAGCCTTAATACATCAAAAAAATAAAATAATTACTTCTTTAGCTCTAAAGCTACATATCCTGACATAAGCTAGCCAAAAGAATTTAAACAAGTTTTGATGAGAACTATAGAGTGTTTGTCTGGTTCATCACATACCCAGTATGGGGTCATTATGAATCTTATACTGGAAGCCATCCAAATGAGTCTCACTTCCACTGGTTTTGAGAGTGTTTTGTCTGTGGTCATTGAAGAATAGTTCAGTAGCCAAGTGTATTAAACACTATATGTATATATTCCATTACCTGGAATAACCCAATACTCATCTAATTTGCAAGGTAGCTAGCTATATTACATGAAATTAGTTTTCATTCTTTTTAAGTTCACAATTTATTTCTTGTAGCTAATTACCAAGAACCATCTCCATAAACTTTCAACTGGAAGCTTATCTAGTTACTTGGACAACTCAGTAAAAAATAAATAAATAAATAAATAAAGAAGACTAAATAAACTATGCATCCCAATCACGCATTTATTTTCTAGATAGCTATAGCTAATCTGTAATGCTCAATTTTAATGCCAGGGTTCGATTTACATAAAAGTGATAGTTATATGCATACGTTATGGCAGCTATAATTGTCTATGTATTATTATTACGTAGTGGATGAATATATAACATCACAAGTTAGTCTGGATCTAAAAATTATGTGTATTTTGTGCTCATTCAATTCAAATAGATGAGTCCCTCTCCTTGATGCAATATACATGTTATGTCTATAACTATTTTGAGTAAAACGTATTAAATTATATCTATGATATATATTTTCGCCAATTAAATGCACTTCACTACTGCAGTGTAATACGTAGCTTGCAAGAATCATCATTCTTAATTTGGCCAACTTCACATTTTTTGTGGAATGTAAAGCATGCACTGTACTAGCTACTTTGCTACAAGAACTCCTACAGAACTTTAGAAAACCATGAGTCTTAGACTATTTTTTACTCCACCATTTTGAGGCATAATCGTTGGGATTTAGCAATGTAGCTATACCCTGTCACTAACTTAAGTTGGTCTGTAGTAGTTGCGTTGTAATAAAGGAACCCAGCCGACGCAGGACCACTTCAAAAGCAGGTTTTCCAAGCATGAGCTAAAAATGACTATATAGTCTCTCTAGGCTAGACCCTTTACCAACGCAAACGAGAAAACAACAACAACAAAGGCTGCGTAGAGAATTCATAGCTGAACATACCATTCTAAGCGCCCGTGTATCCCGTGACCGTGAATATCCTATTAAGGCACGTGCGCGCGGCCGAAGCCGGCAGTTATCAGATAAACAAAGCATATGTAATGGATTCGCAAAAGTCCTGCAAAATGACTACTCACAGCTCTTTGGTAATTTTTTTTAGTTGCCTTTATAGCTATATCAATAGTATTTTGTCATGTAGAAGGACCTGATTACTCACGAAAAAAAAATGTGCAATACCAGCTTTCACAAAGATTCAGTGGATAAACAATTATCAGATGATATGTTCAGGTGTTACGTCAGAAGGGCTGCTGTTTTGTTGTCAGAATCACAGTTGCAATCATTTACTCTATTATGTGGTCCCAGTTTGCAGCAACACCCAGCTTGGGGAGTATTGAATGCTGCACACACAATGCATTTTATTTATTCAAAAAATAAAAAGGTTATTGCCCATATCAGGGCAGATAAGGACTACATTTTATTCGTGATAAAATGTTCGGGAAAATTGATTAAAACAATAGGTGAGTGTATAACAACAAGTTTCGTATTCAAGCATTGTATTTATAGGGCAACCATTGTATTATTTATTGGCGAGTGAGTGAAGCGAATGAAACACTTATAGGGATAACACAATTGAAAACTTGGAATGTTTGTTTATATATTTTTGGACGTATGTATGTCATTTTGTACTTTGACCCTCTCGTATTTTTGTGTTAGCTGGGTATTCGACCCCGTCCCAAACTTTACTAAACAGAATCCTCTGGTTAGCGTTCATTACCCATATAATTCTTGAAATTGAATTGTTAACTGTTTTGCGGGTGCAGTTAAAACTCAAAAACTTACGGGAGTTCCATTTCTATTCAAGTTAGTGACGGTGATAAGTTAATATACTATTTGTCATAGATATAAGCCCTAAGCAACAGTATTAACTTGAAAATTCATTGTCCACTAGACTAACCACGAAGGTAAGCCTTGTGTAGGTATGTTCAGGCAAGTGTGAAAGTATTGTGCATTACAACTACTACTTAGCTAAAGAATATCACAATGAAAACGTTTAAATAGTGTGACTTTTTTTATTTTTTTTATTCAAACAGTTGCGGGGAGTGGTTACTATGGCATTGAAACCCCTTTACCACATACACGTAATTTAAAAACTTGACTTTTTTTAGTAGCCTAAGTGTTGGAAGTTAAAATCAATCATTTAACAATAGTGTAGTTTTATGCTCGTTCACCATTTGTGCTCAAGCTAGTTATGCAGGTGATATAGGCTTGCTGCTTTTCAAGTATAATCACATGACCCTACAAAATTAATATCATTATTATTGGGACATCATTTCCTTAAATTTTACTTGTTTTTAATCAAGGAATGAAAAGTATTAATTTAGTTGAATTTTATTCTTTTTAAATCACAAACTAATGTTTTTTTTTACTTTTGTGTCATAGAATCTATTGTAAATATTCCAATAGCCTTATTCAAGTCAGTTTCATCAACAGAATTGTGGAAAGAAGCAAATTCACTTCATCTTAGCCTTGTGCTCGAAGCATTATACCAAGACTGCAGTTTCACTGTACCCCATGATGCTTTAATTGACATCATCAAGTCTATTGAGAAATTCCCATCAAAGTTATTGAGAGATATACAAATGGTACAACTTCAGTTAGATTTAATTCTTTTTATTTTAATATATTATATATACTCATTTAAACTATCATCATACATTGCATGAAAATAATTCTTAGTTACTCATGTTTGAAAAAAAAATTAATGAGGGAGAGTCATTCACTTCAACACAATACACCAAGCCTTAATTTCCCAGTCACTATGGCTCAAGAAGCATGACTTCAATATGGTGCAATATGAAACAAGTATACATTTTTAAAAGTGCATTAAAAGTGTTTAGAAAGCAAGGTCAATATCTGAATTTTCAGTAATATCTCAGTATTATTGTTCTAGATAGTACTTTCTGATTCCATGTAAACATCAAAATTACGATTGTATGCTTAGCTAGCAATATTTTAACTACAATTTTCAGCCAGCTCTAATTAAAATGTTCAGCATCAGAATATTAAATACTCATTTTATACACTTTCACAGAATATAATTAGCCAATGCATGCAACATAACAATTATATACACAAGGGGTATAGACTGAAATGCTTTTGTTAGGGCAAAATGTTCTAGATGCAGGGCATTTAGCCCTATATATATTGTCTACTCTTGAAAATATGAATTTCCAAAATATTGACTATAGGAAATTCTACTTTTTGCCCTGTGATAAATGCATAATATTAAACAATAGTATTAGCTTTATAGCTATTTATTATGTGTTGTTGTTGTTGTCATGTTTTTGTTTTTGTTTTTTCGTATTTTAGGACAGCAATTTGTATAATCTTATTTGGTTCAGTCTACAAATTCTGTTGATATGTGGTACTGAAAGTTCAGACATTATGAAGCTTTACATTGAACATAACTGCAGATTTATCATTGATAAGCTCACGAAGATCCCAAATATATTTATTCGCTTTGTTTCAAGAGCTCTACATTCCAGTTTATCCATAAGCCAGAAACTTTGTGTGAATCAACTGGAATATGACGAAATGGAAATGATTCTTGGTTATTTACAATACTGGCCCACTAGGGATGAATCTGAGCTTCCACAGAATGGTATGAAGGGTATTGTTTTCTTTCTTGCCCTTAAGTGCTTCTTGAAAGAACAATCTAATTGTAATTATCTGCTTTGTTTTAAAGATATTATTTTCCAATTACTGAAAAATTGTTTGGGTTCGGCAAAATTGAGCAAAGAAAAGCAATTGATTGACTTGATAATACAAGTTTTAATGCAGTATAGATGTCATCAACATGATGGAGGATTACTCAGTGCAGAGGAGCAGTACAAGTTCATTCCTTCAGGTATGACTACAGAATATTTAATAATGAGTTAGCCAGGTGTGATTATGGAGAGTATTTCACAGCAGGCTTATTTATTTTCACGAGCTATGTCACCTCTGACTACGTAATAAGTGGTTTATCCTATGTTAGATACTTTCACTGCAGTAGTTTGTACTTAATGTTGGTACCTCTGGCATTGTTATTACCCCCTACCCCCAGCTGACATTTTAGCAACTGCTTTGACCAGGTTGGATAGTTCTAGCATAAAAGGTGTTGTTATTAACTACTAGTGTATTTGAGGGTAATAAGCTTCAGTGTGGTAACAACCATATGAGTCCTGTTTGGTATGCATAGTTCCAACTGTCCCAATTTCAGTGGGACACTCCCATATCTTACCTTTTGTCTCAATGTCCTGACAAGTACCTGATATTAGCTACTCATTAAATCTAAGTAGTTCAGTGCCAGGAATAATTTTTTGCTAAATTAGCAATACCAATGCGCAAGAATTTATGGCCGAGTGGTAGGAAGATTTTGTTTGTAGTGGTATATATATATTATTATAGATAGCTAGCTAGGAATTACTGTCGTTGTTGTTCGTATGAGTAAAAGCACAGCCATGCTATTCGGGATTAATGGCACGAGTAATGTGATGGAAATAGTACAAGGCAAAGCTTAGTGTTTCAATTGCCTAGCCCAGAATAAAACTATTTATTATAATAATTTTACACACTTCAGTGTATGTATAGTAAATTATGACTATGCATGGTATAGTATCTACAAGAATATTAATAAAAAATACAAACTTGAAGTTAATAAATTTAAGTGAATTAAAACTCCTCAAAAATAGTAGGTTATCGCAAGATAGTTTTCCATTCTTAATATCTGCTTTCTACACCATGCAATTAGCTAACTATGTCCTGTTTTTATTTTGTTGCAATTTAAAAAATTCTTCATGGTAAAATAATTCACTCAAATCCAGTAATGCCATTCCCATGGGCACAATATATTGTCTCTTGCGAGCTCTATGTTCTAGTTTATTCTTACCATTAGTAAATACCCAAAACTAAGGGGTTAGGGCTTTTGTTTTAGTGCACAAGCATGTCCTAGTAGTTTAATAATTGATTCAAAAAAGTATGACTGCTGTTTCAATAACATTCTTAATTACAGAACAAAGTAACAAAATGGTGCCAACAGGTGACGGAACTACAGAATTAATGGAAATACTTTTAGATTACATCTGTACTACAATTCCTTCATTCACTACTTCAGCCATCACAGAAATATACCAGTCTCTTTCTGATATAGAGTGGTGCAGCTATGGAGTGTGTATACATCATATCTCTGAAATTCTTTGTGAATCAGATAATGAACTTCGAAAACATCTAGTATTTGTTGCTGTTCAAAAATCCCACACCACATGCTCTGCTATATTGTCTGCTATGGCGATTATTACAACTTATGATGAGGACAAGGGTGTAAAAATTGGTAAGAATTTTACTTGCTGCCTACTAAGCAATTAATTTTCCATACCTTGAGAGACTACACAAATTATGATTAATTGTATACAGAGTGTGACCTACTGCAAGTAGGAGAGCAAAAATTATTCAGCATATTATAGCTACATGCCTTTATTATTTTTTACTATTTTACATTTTTAGTCATAATAGCCTTCAGAAGAAAAGTAAGAGGCTTTGTATTAGTGTGAATTTGTTAGCAAGCCATTGTTTGCTTGGGATTTGTTGTTGTTGTTTTTTCGTGTTCAATAGCAAGTTATTGTAATGGAATATTATCGTATTAGCTATGCTCTGATACATGTGTTTGGTTGCACGCTAGAATAATGTCATACCAGCATTGCAGAGTCGTATTGTGAATGATAATCACTTCATGTTGGCTATTTATAATTATTGTCAATTAAATTATATTAAAATTATGGCACACTGTATTTTCAGGTTTGATTATCTCAACACCTGATCTGCTAAAAGTATTGCGCATATGGTCCCTTGAAAGTGCTGAATTAGCAAATGAAATAGTCAAATCTCAAATATTCTTCAGTGCCTTTGCCAGCCTGAAAGCTATTGAAGACACAAACAGAAATATGACCAAGGTAAGAATATTATTTTATCCAAGTAGCTAAATTAACAGTTCTTGTAAGTCTAAAAGTATGTTTGCCATCAAATTTAATCTTATTTGATATTTTTTGTATGAACCTTTAGACATAGTAGAACAATCGACATTTTGAAAATTGGACAACAAAACATTTCTCATCCGTGGATGCTTCATCAGTTGTGGCTTTGTTCACCAATTTTCAAAATATCTAGTGTTTGAGTTCGCTGTTAGCTACTATGTAGTGTCCTTGTTTAATGTTCAGTCTACATATAGATACTAATCTTACTTATCAACAAACTACAGTGCAAGATGTTGAAATCCTTTAGCAAACAGACTCAAACTGACCCGCTTGTGAGAGAAAAATTATTTTAATCATTTTGATCATTACATCACGTGATTCAGACATAGCGTGACAACACAAAAATAGAACATTACATGCGACACAAAAGTAAGTTGACTATAAACACAAAACTCGAAGTTCAGTCATTATCAATGAAGTGTATATCTCTAACACTCCTTCTCACTTTGCTTGATAATGAAGGAAGTAATACCAGCCATCTTTCGTAGAAGTTCAAACTTGACTATAGAAAGTCCCTTAGTCAGCATATCTGCTATCATTTCACTGGTGCTGCAGTAGTTTAGACTTACAGTCTTATCACACACTTGTTCCCTAATAAAATGAGGACCTGGTAGGATGCTCTTCATATCCATCAGGAGTCGTCTCAACCATATTGCCTCCTGTGTGGCACTAGCCAGTGCCATGTATTCTGCCTGCTGTTGAAAGTGCAACTGCTGTCTGCTTTTTGCTCTTCCAACTAATTGCAGCACCACCAAGCATAAACAGATAACCTGAAGTAGATTTCCTATCATCAAGGTCTCCTGCCCAATCCGCATCTGAATAACCACAAAGCTCACTCCCAGCCTCTTTACTGTAGAGTAGCCTGAGCTCAGCTGTACCCTTGAGGTACCTAAAGATTCTTTTCACACCAACTGCTTTGTCGGCTTTGAGGAGAATTTTGCAACCATGCTCACAGCAAATGCAATATCATGCCTTGTTCCTGACGATAAATATAGCAAACTGCCTACAGCAGACTGATACAAGCCAGAGTCAAATAATTCATCTTCATTGTTAGCATACACAAGTTTAAAGCTTACATCCACTGGAGTTCCCACACTCTTAGCATTTTCCATTCCATATTTAGTTAGCATTCTGTTTGTGTACACAGGCTGACCGATCCAGATCTCCCCTATTCCATCTCTTTGCACAATCCTGAGGCCAAGGAAGTGATGCAACTTGCCAAGATCCTTCATGTTGAAGTGTGAACACAATTTTCCTTTTACATCCTCAAGTCGATTTCTGGATTCACACCCAATCACAATGTCATCAACATATACACCTATGACAATTAGCTTCTCATTCATTGCCACATAAATGCAGGGATCACTAGAGCACTGCGTGAAACCCAGCTCCTTCAGGTGACTATCCAAAGTGAAGTTCCAGCATCGTGGAGACTGTTTTAGACCATATAGACTTCGTTTCAGCTTGCACACTAAATCCTCACAGCCTTCTACAGTAAATCATTCTGGTTGCCTCATGAATACTTCATCATCTAACTTCCCATTCAAGAAGGCTGTCGTGACATCAAGCTGATGCAGCTCTAATCCATTACAAGCAGCCAAACTAACAATAGTTCGTAACGATTCCATACGAACTACCGGGCTGAACGTCTCATCATAATTCATTCCTTTTGTCTGGGAAAAACCTTGTGCCACCAATCTAGCTTTGTATCGATTCACTTTACCGTTGTCATTCATCTTTATTTTGAAGACCCATTTACTGCCAACCACTTTCTTGTTTAATGGTAATTTGACCAGCTCCCATACCTCGTTTTCTCTGAGTGACTCCATCTCTCTTTCCATTGCCTGCTTCCATTTCTCACAGTCAAAACCTGTCACTGCCTCTTGAAATGTAGCTGGTGTCACAGGGTCTTCGAGCAAACTTGCAGCTACTGAAGCTCCTTCTATGAAATAATTCGGTCTTTGTCTCACTCTCTGTGATCTTCTTACGTGCGGTTGCAAAACACATTCTGGATCCACTATACTACTTTCTGGTGACTCATTGCTGTCCGGCTCAGTATCTTCATGCAAGACATTTCCAGACACTTCCTCAGACATGATACTTTCAGACAGTTCCTCACAGTTGAACTCAACACCATCACAGATGGGTGGTATGTCATCATGCTCCTTCTGAAGTCCAACTTCAGACTCCTTAAACCTGACATCACGACTGTAGAAAACAGTGTCTCGATTTGGATCATATAAGCGATAACCCTTCACTACCGTCCCATATCCGATTAGAACACATTTCCTAGCTACTGGATCAAGCTTCTCTCTCTCATCTTTCACTAATCCAAACACTCGAAGATGGTTTACACTCGGCTTCGTTCCATAATAAGCTTCAAATGGAGTCATTCCTGTTATTGCTCTTGCTGGGCTTCGATTCTTCAAGTATGCTGCCGTGGATAACCATACACCATGTCATTTCCACCAATGTGCGGTTGAATCTTTCTGCCACACCATTCTGTTGTGGCGTCTTAGGAATGGTCAGCTCATGAATGACTCCTTCTGCTTTCAGGTATTCATGAAACCTTGTAGATGTGAATTCTCCACCATTGACGCACTGATCCTCGACCAATCGCCTTCAAACTACGGCCGTCTCCAATTACCACATTCTCTGGCTTCACTAACTTATTGTAACTTACAAACTGCTTCCGAAAATTGCACATATGACAGGTTGCTCCTGAGTCTACAATCCACGTACTTGACGTAACTGCCTGACCTGCCACCAAAGCTTCTTCATCTTTTGACTCTCCAACCACTGCACTATTAGACTTCTGCTTGAACCTCTCAGCAAATTTTGGGCAGTCTCTCTTGAAGTGTCCAACTTCATCGCAATAGTAGCAGCGTACTTTCAGTCCCCTTGTTACTCTGACTCTAGATGCCAGTGCCCTAATATCTTGGTCATTGGAGCTACTGCGCAATTTTCTCTCCTCATGCAGCAGTCTTTCTGTTACTAATTCTATTTTAGGCACTGGGCTTGCTTCCAAGGCTGTGACCAAGACACTATAAGATTCAGGCAAACTTGCTAACAAGTGAACTACTCTGTCTTCATCTGACAATGGATCACCTACTGCAGCCAACCCATTAAAAAGTTCAGTCATCTTTCTTACATGCTCCAACACTGATTCACCTTCCAATAGCTTTAATGAATACAACTTTCTTCTCAGTTCAAGCCTATTCACCCAGGACTTCGTCATGAACTGCTCCTGCAGTTTTTCCCACACCTTCACAGGATCGTCAGGTTCTCCAATTAGGTACAGTAAGTTTGGGTCTATTGCTAACATCACAATAGCCAGTGCCCGATCTTTCCGTGCGATAAATTTTTCGCGATTAGCCTCGCCCTCTCCAGGTGCAGTCTCTTCACCTGTAACAATATTCCACAGACCTTCCTTCTTGAGAGCCATCTGACATTGTACTCTCCATGTAGCATAATTTGCTCTGCTCAATGGAACCACTGCCACCGTACCTTTAGATTCGGCCATCAACAAGCCAGTCTACCCGCACGGTCCGGCAAAAACAAAACAACAGACTTCGACTTCGAACGAGAATGTAGAACGCTCAATCTCCCACCACTTAGCGCTGTCGTAGCTTGTCTGGGCCCATAACCTGTTGAAATCCTTTAGCAAACAGACTCAAACTGACCCGCTTGTGAGAGAAAAATTATTTTAATCATTCTGATCATTACATCACGTGATTCAGACATAGCGTGACAACACAAAAATAAAACATTACATGCGACACTAAAGTAAGTTGACTATAAACACAAAACTCGAAGTTCAGTCATTATCAATGAAGTGTATATCTCTAACACAAGACAGCCCCACTAGCTTATGGTTTGCCCCATATCACAATGTTAGCATGTGCCTTAGCTAGTTTTGGAGGGTAAATACATTCCTAAGCAAGCTAGTAACTTATCTTATACCTGTTGGTGAGGTGCAGCAGTGTAAGTACAGAAGATTATCACTAAAGATGCTTTGTTTTATTGTTGTTGTTCTTGTATTTCTCAATTTCATAGATTAATGTTACACATGTACTCAATAAAATAATTTCGCTAAACAACATTTACCTATTCAGCTCTAAAAGATCTTTGTTTTAAAACTGATGTAAAAAAACAGTGATGGTAACAGTTTCAACTGCTATTTAGCAACTATTGTGATACCATCTTCGACAAATCATTTCTTTTCACTTGATGACTCTTACATAATAATGTCTCAGTTTGTCTGATGAAAAAATTATAACACATTACCAATGCCATGTGATTGCTTAGTTTCTTTTCAGAGAATTAGAGTAACCACAGCTAAAACTTAATGCATGCATCATTAGACTACATGCATTAAATATTTGGATGGTACACATTATGTCTCTGTAGAACTTATACATAACCAATATCAATTATGTACAAATTTGGTCAATTTAACTTAAATGTGGGATAAAAATAGGCTGACTAATTGCCATTCTGTTTTAATAGGATAGATATTCTGAATTCAAAACATGTCTCCTGATACTTTTGAGTATTTCACAAGATCCTACCCATCACCCAGCATTTCTTCATAACAGTAACCTAATGCATTGTATCATCAAATACTTAGACCTAGATGGTGTTTCTCTGTCAAGTACTGCAAAATTTATTTTGTCAAATTTTCATGAAAATGTTTATCCTGAACAAATCGGCGATCTTCAACTCGAGACTAAAGAAGCAGAAGTATGTGTTGAATTGTTGAATAACAATAGAACATTTAGTGTTGAAGAATACACAACAAAAGAAATACTACAAGTTCTAATCAATTTTACACATCCAATGCATTCTGATTTATTCTTGGAAGAGAAAAATAAATTAAAGAATCAGAAAAAAGGAAAAGAAAGCAGGAAAGTAAGCGGGTTTGAACAAGCACTAAAAACAGTTAGGTTGAAGTACAAAGAAAATGTTTTGACTTTGGATCGCTTAGGCATTCTCTCTGCAATTGAAAATATTTTGAGTGAATCAATGTATATTAAGCCTGCTTGCCAAATTTTATGGAACATCATCCATCATTGTGAAATTCGATGTAAATTAAAGAGAGAGTGCAGTAAACTTCGTCAAATATTGGAGGACTTAAAACATTCCTCTGATTCTGAACTTAGTTTGATGGCCAATTCCTGTTTGTGGATGCTGCAAGATCAACAAGACAAAATGGGTAAGAATTTTTGAAGTATTTACATTTCATATTTCATATAAAATTCTAAATGGCGAGCGAGCTGGTCTGACTGATATTCATATTTGAATGTTAGCAGTTATAATACTTCAATGTTGAATGTTTTTGTTTAATTAATTGTGCTAATCTTTAGCAACACACAACACTTGTACACACCCCTTTATACACTTGATACTGGATATACCAACACAAGACTTACATTGTATTCTCTTGATGACTTGACTATTAAGCAATTGATTTTCTAGAGGTAAGCAATCAATTTTTCTGAGACATGTAACAATCGCTAAACCAAAGGATTCTGCTTATCAAGCCACCTTTCCAAAGTAACGCTCCATTGAAATGCTCTATTATACCACAGCTCTAGTAGATAAAACATCTTATTGCATTCTATTAGTGACTTGACTATAGGAAAACGGATTTTCAAGTAAGAATAAATCTGTTACGGAAGACGTATAGCTAGGACAAACAGCACATTAACCAAGGTAACTTACCACCACCGGCGAGTGAAAATAAAGCCTGAGAGTGAAATATCTAGCCATATCACTCTGATGAGTGTAATAAGTGGTTTATTCAATGCTATATATCTTCATTTATAGAATAGAAAATGAACTCTGCTAAGTTTGTAAAACCTAACTGTTAACATCTGTCATCGTCTCTGTAGCTCTTTGTCTTTATTTTTCTGATATTATTTCTAAGTCTTGTCTCCAAAATTTCCTGCGCCTGTGCTAATATTTACTTTGTTAAGTTGCCTCTGGGTGTGTGGGCACGCATTGACCTCTTTGAACTTTGTCATATATTATAGTACTTATTATATGAGTCAGAGTGTGATAAGGTGAAATATTTCACGAGCAGGCTAATTTATTTTCACGAGCCAGAGGCGAGTGAAAATAAAGCCTGAGAGTGAAATATCTAGCCATATCACTCTGATGAGTGTAATAAGTGGTTTATTCAATGCTATATATCTTCATTTAAGTAGTTTGTTGGTAACTCCTGGTGTAAAGTTGGCGTAAAACTCTCTAGGGGCTCCCCCACAGTAGTTTGTTGGTAACTCCTGGTGTAAAGTTGGCCGTAAAACTCTCTAGGGGCTCCCCCACACCCCCAACCGATATTATAGAAGCTGCTCTAACCTGGTTGGGTAGGCTCCACAAGAGTAAGGTAGCTGTAAAAAAACACACTGAAAACTGGTAAACCAGGCTGTTTGCTATTTTAGCTAAATTCATGCAGAACAATATAATAGAAGTAACAAACGCAAATACCAAGTTACACTCTTCCCTGAGTAATAGTAACTTCTGTAGTATCAGACTTGAGCAATATTGACTACCTCAATTACCAGTAATTCTTGAACAAGCTCTCGGCTACAAAATAAAAAGGCCAGTGTTATTTTTGTAATAATAGCCAACAAATATGAAATTACTACTTGCCTCAATTTCCTGAGTATTGGTAACTTCTGTAGTTACAAAGAAGCTGTTTTGACTATCTGAATTACCAGTAATTCATGACATCAAGCTCTCAGCTACAAAACAAAAGACAATTAATTTTAGCAAACAAATACAAAATTACTTTTTTACCTTATTTTCTTGAGTATAGTAGTAACTTCTGTAGTATCAAATTGAACCCATTCTGACTATCTGAATTACCAGTCTCTCTTGACAACAAGCTCTCAACTATAAAAAAGAAAGGCCTGAGTTATTTTTGTAATTTTAACATACAAATATGGAATTAAGTACTTACCTCAGATTTCCTCTAGTAATGGTAGCTTCCTTAACATTGTATAAGGTATTCTGACAGTGGTAACTTCTGTAGTATCCATTTTCAGCAATTTCGACTACCTCAATTACCAGTAACTGGCGAACAAGCTCACAGCTCTAACAAAAAATAATGGCCACAGTTATTTTTGTAATTTTAGCTGACAAGTACGGAACTAGTACTTACCTCAGCTTCTTCCAAGTAATGGTGGCTTCCTTAGTATTATTATTTATTTAGCCATTCCGGCTACCAGTTGCACTTGACAACCTACAAGCGGCATTTTTAGCATCCCCAAAAAACGACGAAGTTTTCAAATTAAGTCTGGTAAAGGGTTTTCAATGCCTTAGTTACCAATCGCAGCAACTTTTTGGGACTTGAATTACTTGCTTACCTCAGTGCCCCCAAGTAGTGGTAGCTTCATTAAGCCTTTCTGATTACCTGTGGTTCTGGACAACCAACAAGCGGTACTTAACAAGCCAAAAAAAAAGACAAAGTTTTGAAAGAATTGTTGGAGATGGTCCAACTTATTGTTATTAGCTATGCTATACTACCGCTACGCCCACTAGAGACAATTCTACTTAAGATAGAATACTGACAATTTCACATAGCCATGAATGAGACAGCACGTGATGACAAGTCGGTAAGGGATAATATGATATAGAAATAAGTATGAGGTAAAAGGACGACAAACAGTTAAGCTCTGTACGCCACAGTATGTCTGGTAAATGAGTTACCACTTGAACGAGCGTTTTCGTGGGAATTATCTTACAATTTTGAGCCTAAGTTTAAAGTAAGACTTCGTTAATGCTGTAGTATCTGAAGAAACTGGGTGAGCACAAAATGGCAAGCGAGCCTGCCTTTTTAGGTTGCATAAAACTACAATATTTTTATATGATCATGATAATAAAAATGGTTATTCTATATATAACTGTACATTGACCATTAAGTACAGCAAATAAATACAGAACTACTTTCTTACCTTAATTTCATGAGTAGTATAAGTCTGTAGTATCAAATTTAAGCCATTCTAGCTAACATAATATGTAATTATGTATAATCTCAGCTTCTCCCGAGTAGTGGTAGATTCTGTAGAACCAGTGGCTCTTGACAACCAACAAGCCAAGCGGCTCTTAGCAACTTAAAAAAATGGCAAGTTTTTTATTGCATTTGGTAAAGGGTCTTCAATGTAATACTAACCAGTCACATCACTGTTCGTGTTTTAGTAGGTATTATCTCACAATTTTGAGTCTAAGTATAAAGTAAAACTTGCTTAATGCTGTAGTATCAGAAGAAACTGGGGTCAAGCCTAAAAAGCCGTGAGAAAAAAAGGGAACCCATGCGCATGTTTAAGGAGCATATGTACCATTCATACATACATATAATTATAACATATACCAGATTTTGCATTATCCACCCCTAGTACTGTCTCGCTCGCCAATTACATAATATATGTTAGCTTAGTTTATGCAAAACAGTATATAGCAGTTGACCATTAATATTACCAAATAAGTAGAGAATTACACTCTTACCTCAATTTCCTGAATAGTGGTTACTCTGTAGTATCCAATTTAAGCCATTCTGACTACCTCAACAACCAGGAACTCTTGAACAACCTCTCAGCTCTACAAAATAAAATGGCCAGCATTATTTTTATAATTTTATCCGGCAAATATTGAAATAAGTATACTTACCTCAGCTTCCTTAGTAAGCCACTCTGACTACCAGTGGCTCCTGACAACCAACAAGCACTTACATAGTCCAAAACAACAACGAAGTTTTGGAAATATGTCTGGTAAAGGGTTTTAAATGCCTAGTTACCAGTCACAGCAACTTTTTATGACTTGAAAAACAGCACTTTCGCAGGAATTCTCTCACAATTTTTTGCCTAAGTCTAAAGTAAGACTTGGTTAATGCTGTAGTATCAGAAGAAACTAGGGTTAAGCCAAAAAGCCATGTTTTTAGAAGAAAAAAAGGAATCCACGCACATTTAAGGGGCATATACCATCCATACACACATATATACATATAATATATACCCGATTTTCAATTGTCTACCCACAATTTGTTATCAAGTGAGCGAAGCAAGCACGATAACAAGCAAATATCCCCGACATACAATTGTGTTACCCCTAAGTGTGTCTCGCTTGCTTCGCTTGCTCGCCAATAACATATATACCCAATTTTGCATTATCCACCACTATATAATAATATCTCAGTCACTCAATAAAAATCTCAATTGAGACTCCTTAGTGAGAGTCTCGCTTCCCTCGCCCAGTGATACATACTTTGTGTTAAAATTACAATGGTGTAATATTAATTAGACAAAGGTTTACATGTGATGAAAATTCTATTTGCAATATTAGCATAATATTTTAAAAAAATTAAATTTCAGATATGGATCTAGAATTGCTCATTAACGAAAAAATAAACTATGCTGAAATGTGTTTCAAATGGAAGTGTTACACGGAAGCTGCTAATCAAAGTCATGAAATACTCCTTCTCGTTACAGATGACAAAAAATTGAAATATAAAACCACATTGCTTCTTGGAAAGTCACTGTTTTACTGTTATCAGCGTAAAATAAATTTCCTGATGAAAGAAAGCTCATCAATCAGTAAAGAAGAACGACAATTACTTATCAATGAGTGTTTTGATATCATAAAAAATGTAATATATTATCTTGGAGGCGCTCTTGATGAAAATTACATAGATGATGAAGGATCTAAACTACTGGACTGGGCAATGATGGATTGTATGCGGGAGTTAAACAAACTTGATCAATGCAAAAGATGTTTTTTATGCCGCCGACGCGACAGACGATTGTGCAAAAGTCACATCTTTCCAAAATTTCAGCTAGAATCATCAGCCTCTGACTCCAATTCCAAATTTATATTCGGAAAAGACAAAGAAAAACTAAAGTCAGCCGGAGAGTGCCACTATAAAATGTGTTGTAATGAATGCGAAACTTTAATGAATCAGGAAGCAGAAAATGAATTTTCACGTACTCCATTTAAAGGCCGAGTGGAGTATACATCTTGGCTCTACAATTATTGCTGTGCACTACTTTTTCGTTCTTTAGCCATGGTCAAACTTCCTTCACACTTAAATGATGATGAAGTTTATCAAGCACTTCTTCTTTGTCGGAAACATCTATTATCTTTATCGAAAGAACAATCTTGTGGTGAGAGTCGATGTGCACCGGTTGAAGTGGAAAAAAGACCAAATAAAGTGAAGCCTTATTTGTTTGTAATTCCAAAGAAATCACTGCATTTTCAAGAAATTATCACAGCTACACTTTGGCTCTCACGATGCAGGTTAGTTAATGGTAGTATAGACCTATCAGGTCAATGTCATTTCTTTGCAGCCATTTCTTGTGAAATCATAATTTTAATACCGTTTAACCCTTCATCTCAATACACATTGCCTAGTGATTGCTTAATAGATCCAGTGAGTGGCACATATATTGTTCCAGAAGGGAAAGAAGCTCTTGAAAGGCTTCCTTTGCAAGCATTTAAAACACTTGATTATTTCAGTGAAATGATTCTTTCCGAAAGTATATCAGAAATAATTCAAAACACATCGCCAACATGCACTTCATCACTCATTTTCATGGACAATAAATACACAATAATTAATTCCAAAAAGAGTAATGAAGAATCAAGCAATGAAAAGAACATGTGCGCAAAAATGGGAAGGCCTACTGCTATACAAGGAATAATAAATACAAAAGCATGCCTCCTCTCCCATCCATCTCAAAAATTCTCAATTAACTTTTTACCAAATACTTACAAAATCACAAAAAATGAAAATATTGTACTCCCTTGTGGTCATCAAATTGTATTTCATACACATAATAAATTGTCAGAATCCGATGAGATAACTGTATTCATATTGATGGACACGAATAAGTTAGAAAAGCCTTATGTTATTTATCTTCACCAGTATGGAAAGTACCTCCAAACTATTGACGGGGTATACATTAGTGATTCCAAAGGAGAAATATGCCTTGAAAACTTTCTTATAAATGATCTGAATAAAGATCAACGATTTGAAATAAACATACTTATAGTAACCAGCATTGTGTCAAACCTGCTACATCAACATGGATTCTGTTCTGTTGAAATGTTTATCCGCCATTACTCAATTGCAAACAAAATTTTGGAAAAGAAGGAAATCACATCTATCTCAATGAAGTGCTCTTTTGATGGATGTTGGTACTGCAAAGACTTGAGTGATTGCTGCATGAAACCAGCAAGGCTATTGCCACCTGGAGGTCCTTCTACTTATAAATAATGCTCCTCAGTATGTGAAAACCTATTTTGTAATCCACTTCAGTTAGGTTACAATAATATTACTGTGTTTGACCACAGAGATGAGGTACTAAATAGTACTTTCAAAAGGCCATCTATTTTAGAAATATTAATAATAAGCCGTGGTCTTAATGACAAGAATAATGCTGTCCACATGATTAGTTTCTACTCTCCTGAATTGCCTGTGAAACAACTCTATGTTGTCTGGCAAGTTCGAAATATTAATTCCTCGAGGCAAGACAATTTCTGCTTGGATGAAAACATGCAACCTTGTAAAATATTGTGGTGCAACCACCATGAAAGCAATGAGTTTCCTAACCTTCCTGATGATTTAAAAAAGCAAATTACAATGCACTCCAGCATATTAACTGATATGGTTCAAATTGCCATGATGAAAATTGACTGCAAAAACTTTAAATCCTACATTGCCATATTTAAAGCAACATCAAAACTAATTTTATAGACTTAAATTGATGTTTTAGTTTTACTTCAATGTCACCGTTAATAATTTATATATATCCACAATTAGTTTTATAGATTTAAATTGATGTTTTAGCTTTACTTTATTGTCACCGTTAATAATTTATATATTATATCCAATTTAGTTTATGTTAAACATGTATAGTTCATGAGTTTTATTTTCTGTTAATTAAAATGTCACAGACTTTGTATTTCTTTTTTATAATAAAACTTTGTGTTCACTATTGTAGCTCATGCAAGTCGATAATTATATAGCCTGTGCAATGATACGGTAGACACTAAAACTGTCTTCAAAATAAACATGAGAAAGACACTCACCTACACCAGGTAGTTTCAATGAGGAACTCCAATACAAGTACTCTGGTAAACCATACCAAGAATACGAAGCAAAATTACCGCGGGCAACAAGAAATTACTTGCTCACATGAGTATGGCGTGACAATAGGCGGAGTTACCAGCAACCACGATCGTACAGCCAAAAAAAAAACACTATTTTTTTCTGAATAAAAATAAGTCAAAACAGAAAATTTGGGCACATTACACCATTTTCAAGAGTTGCTATTTCTTGTGTGCCAGAATGACTGACTGACTGATAAACTGAGTTTAACCACCTCATGTCAGCTGGCAAATGCTATGTTGCAGCTATAAATGCCTCAGCAAAAATAAGTCAAAACAGAAAATTTGGGCACATTAGAGGGACTTAAAATGTCAAAGCCACATTTTGAAGCATGTTTAAATTTTAGGGAGGCCACCATTTTCAAGATCTGCTATTTCCTGTGTGCCAGAATGACTGATAAACTGAGTACCATAATTCTCTCGCGCATGCATGCTGAGAATCGATTATTAAGACCTAGTTTAACCAACTCATGTCAGCTGGCAAATGCTATGTTGCAGCTATAAATGCCTCAGCAAAAATAAGTCAAAACAGAAAATTTGGGCACATTAGAGGGACTTAAAATGTCAAAGCCACATTTTGAAGCATGTTTAAATTTTAGGGAGGCCACCATTTTCAAGATCTGCTATTTCTTGTGTGCCAGAATGACTGACTGACTGATAAACTGAGTACCATAATTCTCTCGCGCATGCATGCCGAGAATCGATTATTAAGACCTAGTTTAACCAACTCATGTCAGCTGGCAAATGCTATGTTGCAGCTATAAATGCCTCAGCAAATTCATAACCAAGAAGGAAAAGGCCTTTTAAACATAAAACCTATACTGTATATAAATATTATGTAATAGTAGATAAAGTACTTTGTATAACTGTATTTACAGCCAAACCATACAGTAACTATATTTTAAATCCTAACGTTTCAACTGTATTTAGTAAAAAAAATAAAAATAAAAAAACACAGTGAATGACAGTACTTAAAAAATACTGCAGTACATACACTATAATTTAGCTGAAAACGATTGACTTTTTGTTGAAAATAAATTTAACAAGCAAATTCTGAATATAGATATCCAACCCAATAATAAAATTTACGTAATTGAAATACTCAACACTTCAGTCTCAACCTTCTTCCACCAATAAGCGTCAGTTATTTGATTCTTCAACAAGTGAACTTGCAACAGTTTCTAAACATGGAGTTCTTCTTGAGGAGTTTGGTATAACTTGAAGGTGCACACTTGACTTGCATGATCTTTGCAATGAATAGGGGAATGCAGCTGGAGGCAGTGATGACCACTGTTTTCCATAAGAAACCAAATGTCAGTAGAAATGATGTGTCTAAAAAATAAAAATAAAACATTATAATCTGCGACCTTATTACTTATAGTTCAGTGTTATATATATATATATATATATGTATACTTCAAAATGAATATATGTGTATATAGCATGCACTATATAAACTAGCTCGTGCAATCCTTTCTATTGTTGAAGAATGAACTTTACTGCTAAAAATAAATATTGCTGAATGAATGAATTCTAAATTCTAATTAACAGTTGGTATTGTAACTATTCGTGTTAACTTTGAATAAACTGGTCATGTAATGACTGCACTCTTCTTAAACAATATTTTTCCATATACTGTACTTGGAAAAAGTAAAGCATTAAAAACATTAGTGCCCAACACTACTCCAAAATTATGTATATATAGTTTGGTGCCGCACAACACAACTAGAGTGTACTTAGCTAAAAGAAGCCAAATAGTATGACTTTTCAGAGCCTTTTCCACTTAGAATCGTGTACATCATAAACTAAGTATGTAACTGCATCAAAGGGTAGCTCAAGTAGTTATAATACCAATGTATATGTGTGAAAGACCAGCACAAGAATACTTTATTGGAATAAATAAGAATAACAATTATTTGGCAACAGATAATAGAACTCAACAACACAGAGGAAACAAAATATATTGTCTAATAATACCATCTGGGTAATAATGAACGTGCAATAAAAATAACCTCAAGTAACATAATAAATGATAGTGTTCAGTATGTAGCCTTAGGTAACAAGCGATAGTATAATAGTAAGTATTGTTATTCCCACGATATGTACACTGTATATGCAACCTGACTTGTGTAGGGGTAAAAAAAAAGTTCCCATTGAGTCGTTTTAAGGACTTTCTAAAGTCTGTTTGGAAGAATTTTAACACAGATTATTTTTATGCAACTTTTAGCTGACATTTTTGGCAATTTTTTTTTGTAGCTGACAAAAAGCGACCTTTCTGAGTCTGACTTTTTTTACGGTTAGGGGCAGAACCCTTCTAGAGCACTTCAGTTATTGTGGTTAGACAAGTACAGGACAGCACCTGCTCGATGTGTAGCAGCTGCAAAATCAGATTAAAACTAGGCTGCTAATGATTTTTTTTTTTTAATAAACTGGACTTTAAAAACCTTGGTGATTAGTGTAATCAGCATTGGTTGATAAAAAGTCAGTCATAAAGTCTCCTTACCCTAGAGACTATTTTTCTGTTAGTCAGCTAAAAAGTCTGGTCACTGTGGGAACTTTTTTTTTACCCCTACTGTACATAACAAACTAGTGACTCACAGTAAGGCTAATCAAACTGTCACAATAACCACTGCTACTTTGTAATTACTATGAGGATCTATTGTCCAATTAACTTTACCAAAGAAATCTTTGAGAATGACCAGAGATACGACATAGACTATGATACTGAACATTTCTGCAGCAAGCATGAGTCCATGCCAAGTTCTGATGGTGAGAGCCACCATGAGCAGCTCGGTGAGGACTAGTGCAGTGAAGGTAATGGACACCACGTGGATGAACTGAGCCTCAAATAACAAGAAACCCAGCAACATCATCACACTGCCTATATGTATATACATACACACAATACACAATAGAACTATTCCAATTTAAATTGAATTAATAAGACAGTTTTATAAGTAAGTAGTAATAACTCATTTAAGAACATATCAGTAGATAAAATAATTTTCTACGCATTGTTTATCGAAAGTTGTACTTAATAATGAGTCAAGGAAGCCCCTTTATTTAACACTTAATTATACCTATTAAATTCACCAAAACATGAAACAGCTCACCCAAACTTCCAGAACTACATGTATCATTTTCAATTAAAACTAGTAATGTGCTTGAGCACAAATGGCGAACGAGCCTTTGCACAAACGAAACACTTCAAAAGTATTTATCAGTCCATTTCTAAACATATAAGTACATATGTAGTGTTTGTGACTATAATTTAGCTAACAAATACAGAATTACTTTCTCACCTCATCTCGAGTACTGGTATTTTCTGTAGTCTCATTCTGACTATTTGAATTACAAGTAGCTTTTGACAGCAAGCACTCACAGCTACTATAAACGACTGAGTTTTTGAAATTGTGTCTGGTAAAGGGTCTCATGTAACCTTTCACCATAACATTTTGCAACTGAAAAAAACAAAACAAGAAGCTCTAAAGAATTACAGCATGGTGTTGAACTAACAGTCAGTTTTTAGTGCATCTTGTGACATTTACATAGAAGCAACTTAATACAAAGGGGTAAACAATTTAATTTCCTTGAATGATATAGGATCGCTAAACCAAAAGAATCTATTTAGTGGAGGTAGGGATATACCACGAAGCAAACACAAAAATGTGAGGGTCAGAGTACAAAATGATACATTTACGTCCACAAATATACACACAAAAAATATCCCAGATTTTCAATTGTGTTATCCCAGATAGGTCTCGCTCCGCTCGCTCGCCAATTACTATTCTAAACGAATTTAATAACAAATAAATGCTTCAACTACTTCATAGTGGTCATCATCAGTTGAATGCTACAAAAAACAGAGAATACCTACAGCATCTGATTGCTACGATATATAAAACATGTTTATTTTAAATTGTCCTCAGGGCTTTTAGGCAGTCAGTGCATTATATATTTCAGGAAGTGATCCATTCTCCCTGTTCATTGAATCTCTGGTTGTTCTTATGTACCACGATACAAGACTAGTGACTTCAATAGAAAAGGAAAGTATGAGTACACCTAGTCACGCAGGAATATTCATATGTCATTTTCAATACCTTGATAGATACTAATGAATATCCACAGGAAGAAAGTCTTAAAAGTAAGTGAGCGTCCTTTCATGAGCTCCTGGTAGAGTTCAGGGTACATGAGAGCCACATCTGAGGACACATCTTCATCCAGCACCAGAGACAACACTGGTGCCATTGTGTATACTGTAGTGTACCTGAAAACATGGAGAGAAGGGGGAAAAAATGAATAAATTAAAAAAAAATTTTTTTTAAGTTGATGCCTTCAGCCTTCTTGTGTTTACTATATCTTTCACATACAGCAATAAAAGGAAAAAATGGTAGTCCTCAGCGATTGAACTTAGGACTGCTTGCTAATGCCCAAGTGCTGCTATAACAACTATCAAGCATTGTTCCCAGTGATAATATATTGCTAGTGTACAGAGACAAATATATCTACAATACATGTACGGTATATTATATGCCTTATACTCATCCACTTACCCCACCATAAGAATGCCCTCATAGAGAGATACCGCTGCAAAGTAGAACATGGCACAAAACACCGCCTGAAAAAGACAACAGTGCAACAATGTTATCAACGATAAAAATTTCGCCTTACATGTAGGTATTGTATTAGAGCGATATTTTATATATTACTTTATTTTATAAATTCATTATTTTTTCATACATCACTGTGCATGAATCAGTAGCCATTATCCCCTCTTCTCCTCTCCCTCACCTGCATCACTGTGATGATGAGTCCTCTGTGGATAACAAACTGACTAAGAGAAGCTGATCTCTTGTAACTACAGGAAGTAGAAAAAGTATTCAGTATTAACTTACTTAGTATCATACTTATAATCAAAACATAATGATGTGCACTCAAATTACAGATCTATACAATAGCTTATAATCTATTTAAGAGTGCAATATTAGCAACATACTATTACTGGTAATGATTAAAACTGGAAAGGAGTGACAAAATTCTTAGAAATCTATCCATGAGTGAAACAATAGCACATATATACTAAAATCGAACCTGTTCCTTCCATGCCAGAGAAATAATCGCCCGACGTGGTGAAAGTTGGTTATAGAGAAGTCTGCTGCCAATGAGGCTTGCTTTCCCTCCTTGCCCACAATTCCTATACCCACATTAGCAGCCTGGATCATGCTCACGTCATTGCCACCGTCTCCAATAGCCGCCACTGGTTTCTTCACGTGTGCACGAAGTAGCTCGACTACACGAGCCTTGTGGGTTGGAGAACACCGGCAGCACACCACCACCGGGCACTCACACGCCAACTCAACAAACTCCAATTCATAATGAGACAAACACAACTAGAGCAAGCAAAAAAAAATAAAAAATTTTTTTAATATTTTTAAAAAGGCAACTAGTTGCCGATTCAGTTGGGACTGTTACATCAAACGTCTTACTTCTAGTGATGTTCCAGATATGATGAGAGCTGATTCACTCTTTTTTCTAAAGTTGTTTAGCTCATTGTGAGCCTCTGTTCGTGTTGTTACCTATAACATGTACACACAATACAACACTTTTATCAGACTATGTCCCTAACTTCACTAAACAGAATCCTCTGGGTTATCAATCAGTACCTGTATCACCCTAGAAATTGAATTGTTTACCGTTTTGAATTCTTTTGCGGGTGCAGTTAAAACTTGAAAACTTACGGGAGTTCCGTTTCTATTCGAGTTAGTGGCGGTGGTAAGTCAATGCGCTCTTTGTCATGGTTATAAGCCGTACGCAACAGTATTTACTTGAAAATGCATTGTCCACTAGACTAACCACGAAGGTAAGTCTCATGTAGGTATGTCCAGTTGTGTGAAAGCATTGTGTGTTACAGCCACTACTTAGCTAAAGAATATCACAAAGAAAACGTTTAAATAACGTGTATTGTTTTGTTGTTTTTTCTTCAATTCAAACAGTTGCAGCGAGTTGTTACTATGGCACTGAAATCCCTTTACCGTGTATACTTAATTTAAAAACTCAACCTTATTTTCTGTAGCTTCAGTGTTAGAAGTAAAAATCAATCATATAAAATAGTATAGTCTATAGGCTCGCTCGCCATTTGTGCTCAACCACATCACTAGTTTATCTTAAAATTGGTAGTTTAAACTATTGATGTAATTAGAAGGAGGAGTCACCTGTTTGAATGTGAATATCGGTTGTGAGCGAGACACCAGTCTGGAGCTCACTGCAATACTTGTGGCTGTCTCAAGCTTGTCTCCTGTCAGCATCCACACCTTACCAAAAACAAGGACACAATGAGATACATACCTTGCGTTCTAGCTACAAGGGGTTCCTTTTCTTATGCATGTGTGACATAATTGACTCACTTTGATACCAGCATTTCTGAGCAACTCCAGAGTAGGCCGGACATCTTGCTATAAAAAGTTGGGAATTAATAATTCACTGAATATTACACACATTAACAAAAAAAATGATGCCTTGGACTACTAAATAAATTCACCATATCCCTTACCAGAAATACACTATCTGCAATGTTGTTTTTACCTAATCACTTTAACCCTCTCCCAGCAGATAGGGGTCAATTTGATCCAGTCAGACTGTGGGCTACAAAAGCCCCAATTACCACGATATCCTTAACATGTGTGCATTTTTATCTAAATAAACAAAATCTACATGAAAAAAATACCCATGTCAAAGATGGAAGAAGAGGGAGATTGGAGATAAATTAACTGTTTAGGCTAAAATTTATAGTTATTTCCGGCCACGTTTGTAAGTATAAAGGAACAACTAGCAAGTAACGTGCTACATAGTGGCCATTGATGTACAAACGTTGGCAAATTAGGAATGGGTCAACCACTTGGTTTAGTGATATCAGTTCAGTAGTTTTCTCACTTACTTTCCTTGACCCAAGCATACACACCACTGTCGTCATTGTTATTGACAACTCTGTACCAACCCAACTCAGTTTTATTACACACACTACTGTTAAAGCTATACTGATACAATGCTTTGCCGATCCGTTTTTATAGTACCTTACCAACCCACTTGACAATACCTTACCGACCCACTTGACAATACCTTACCGACCCACTTGACAATACCTTACCGACCCACTTGACAATACCTTACCGACCCACTTGACAATACCATACCGACCCACTTGACAATACCTTACTGACCCATTTGACAATACCTTACCAACCCATTTGACAACACCTTACCGACCCACGACCAATTTTGCCAATACCTTACCAACCCGTTTGGACGATACTTTACTGATCATTTAGATGATGCTTTACCACCCAACTCAGATCATGAATTATTCATGATACACACAGTCGTTGGTCATTGTTACTGACACACAATGTTGGATTTTCTAATTCTATGAAGTAAAATCTATTTGTGTACAGGCCATGCTTTCTAAAACACATCAGCTAATACTGCCATAACTACTCCTTTAGTAAACAATCAGCAAAACAAAATCACAATCAATTAAAAACTCAAAAAAAACAAACTCAAACAGACCGAGCTAAGTGTCCTAGCAGTCCTATGTTTCTAAAATTCAGGTAAAAAATAACCATTGATGTTCTTGTTGATTTTTTATTGCAGGAAGTATGACATCACAGCAATGGAATAACAAAAAAAATATTTGAACTTGATACATAATTAAATTTTTAAAGCACGGGGGAAGCATCGATCAAAGGCTGTACGCCATATGGCACTGACGTGTGTGCCAGTGAATGGGTCAATGAACTTGTACTTTGATAGTGCAGGTAGTGTTGGCAGCATTTCAAGACATACAACATATACAAGTATGTACCAACCACTATATCTTGTGTGGGCACCACATGAGCTTATTGGGCATACATGAGGTTAGTTCATAAGATACTTTGTGGTTTTTGTGCATAAGAGGCAAAACAGGATAATGTATTTATTTATTAGTACTATTATTATTATTTATTATTATTGCTATTATTATTATTATTATTATTACTACTACTACTACTACTACTACTACTACTACTACTTCTGCTACCAAGTAGCCCTCTACATTATGGCACTTGATGTACCAGCGTTTGCAAATTAGGAATACAGTGTAGCATAAGGGCATTTTATTCATGGATTCCCTCCTGCTCTCCTGAGCCACCCAAGTTGATTCCCTTCTCCTCTTTTGCCCATCTCTCTTGCTCCTACTATCTTTGTCTTTTCTGTGTACATCTTCTTTCACTTCTTCATTTAAGTAGTTCCATCAGTCAGCCTTTTCTCACCTGCTTCTATTATTTTTTTTATGACCCCTGTATTATCCTGCTTCTCTTCTTTCTTCTACCCATGATTCGTGCATTACGGTTAGCTACTGTACGTGAACACTCTCTCCTAACCCAGTTCATTAAATAAGTTATTCGTGAATACAGACATCCAATGTTCAGTTTTTATACTGTGAGAGATGGACAGGGGAAAAATAAATAAATAAATAAATAGGTAAACAAGGCACTATAAGAATCACATTGCTGCAAGTTCCAGGCGATTTAATGGTAAGTGTGCAGGACTGCAAAGTTGAGAGTCGTGGGTTCAATTCCCAAGTGGAAGTGCTTTTTTACTGTGTTTTTTTCCCGGTCAACTATAGAGCAGGTAGCTCGACCCTTTACCCAAACAAGTAATGACAATGCTTACCAATTCAGTTCAGCTCATGAATTGTCTACGAATACACAAGCTGCCTTCTTCATCGTTAATCGACAGAATAGTGTATCATTATAATAGATTATTTATTATTATGATGATGATTATTATTACTATTTATTATTATTTTTATTATTATTAACTTGATTTTGGGATGAATCCTTCTTGAATTAAGTATTTATTTTCGTTTAGTGCATGGAATTTTGCTAATAAAATGTTCATAGTGGTGAATCCCAAGCCGATAGTGGTTTATTATAGCTACACCACTAAGCCACTGAAGCAGCAAGATTTATCAGTAGTGGTAAAAGCAGTCTGACATGTATTAAAGCCGTCCTCCTAAGTATTTAATTTTGACGGAAGAAATAAGAAACAGCCATTGTGCAGCTTGGATTTGGAGTGAGATTTCATTTCACTGTAAAGCTCCGCTATAATTAAGAACCGTGGGAGGGGAGTGTTTTGTTCTAAAAATAGACCATTATTGGCATACTTAGAACAGAGAAGATGAACACTTAATTATCGCAATATAAACAATTGGGGAGTGAGCATGGATTGTTGATCATGTGTCAGTCATGTGACGTAACCAACTGGGATGTTGCCACTCTCAAAAGCTAGTACCCATGCACAGCCTGCTCCTAGTATTCTAAAAAAATCGACCCAAACTTCATAAAAAAATTAACACTATCAAAGATCTTAAAATGTCATTCTGAGTAAGTTTAAACCTAATTCAATGGGTAATTGTCAGTAATTTCGAAAAAAACAAAACAACAACAACAACAGAGCAAGACAAACAGACAAACAGACAGCTCCTTTTGCACACGCTCACTGAGGGTAAATAAATATATAAACATAACAACAACTATTCTAATTTTAAAAAATGTAATTAGCTGCATAGCGCTTCAGATACAGTATGTGTATGTAGTAGTAGCTCAATGATCGCCGGTACACGCATACATACACTAAGGATGTGTACTTATCAGATGGTCTGAGGAAAAGAATCATGAAACTAAACATACCACACAGTTGCATTAAGTACACATACAACACACACATACACAGTAGGAGACAAAATAAAGTTCTGAAGTTCAGTCTGCAGCTTTATTAAAGCAAGTTAAATCCTTGTACAAGCTTTTTTGCACTGTCCCTGTAGCATTTAATGGGTGATACAAGGCCTTAGCTTGCTGATATAGCTATGGAAGAGTTTCTAACTAGAAAATATCAGTGAATCGATGGAAAAATTTAACTGTTTTTACTGTTTTAGTAAACGGTGTCAACCGTTTAGTCAAAACGATACGGAACGCAACAGTAAAAACTACGGTAAAAAGACTACCATACGGCCATACTACCATACGGCCATACTACCATACGGCCATACGGCCATACGGCCATACTACGGAACGGAATCCGGAACTTTATTTTGTTTCCTACTATACCTACAAACATACACATTACTACAATGATGACAATGACTCTTCCTTTAAAACAATAGAAATATCCTAGGTATACTTAACACACACACACACACACACACACACACACACATACATGCACACACACACACACACCTGTAGCTGGTCCTCCACACCTGTGACACAGAGTAATTGTAAGTCTTCTTCCAGCGAACTCACTACAGTTGCCACTTGGGACCCTCTGTCACTCAAACTCAACTTCGCCTGCTTGTAGCGTTCCTGTGAGCAGCACAACCACCACAACATTGAGTATTTCCACAACCTCTCCCTCTAGTTTTTTAAATGTGTGGCATTATCATGCAATCAGCATTACATCCCTATCATTATCATGCAATTAGCATTACATCCCTATCAACATCTTATTCGAAATGAGAAATTTCAATATCATGTATCTTTTAAACTTAAACTTTGAAATTAAGAGATTAATTTAAGAGTTTATTGAAATTTCTGGGGAAAATTCTTTATAATTTCAAATTTTCTTTGAAAAAAATAGTTCAAAATAATTCAATATTGTTGAAAATGTGTTCTTTTCAAATTCACTATTTCCACTGTAATGTAAAATTTGTATCTATTTTTGTATATTCTTCACAAATTCTACTCCTCAGTGTTCCACGAATGACCTTATCAGGTTCCATACCTCAAAATTAGCATAGGCCTCTGCCGTGAGTTCTTTCTTTCCTACAACTAAAGTTCTGAGACCCTCTCTAGCCATATTCCCACACTGAAGAACAAATAGAAAACAAGAAGAAGTAAGTGACTGACTTGAATGTTTCAGAAGTGGGCCTTACTTCTTCTTCCAACCAGTCATTGTACTGCACCACATTGGACATCACCACATCCGCTCCTTTCATATAGAACGTGATCTTATCACTAACCAACTCCTACATGAATAAACAGCTCTTATATTTTCTAACTATGTAATACTTGAATTTTAAGCAATACCATGCACATATACATATATATTCAGTTTCGCACTACTTTTAAAAAATATTTATATGTTGATAAAATTAACATAATACAGTAGAAGACAAAATAAAGTTCCGAATTTTGTTCCGTAGAACGGCCATTGCACCAGTTAAAAAACCGGGAGGGAAAAACGGTACGCTGTTTGGAAAAAAACACCCATTCCGTTCGACCGTGTTACCATTTTAATCTTTCTCGTTCACCGTATGTCTCACTCAAAGCAATATAAAAAATCGTTTTCCAATAAAACGTTGAGATTTTTTGTTAATAGGCTCCTGAGGTGGAGCTTTTCGGGTTAAAAATTTGAAGCCGTCCTATTCGAAGTTGTCTCGCGAAGAATTGGTAGTCTGACCACCGCACAGTATCGATGTTTTCTTGCTGTTAGGGCCTTCTCAGGCTTAGATTTTTCACTACTGGAGGTCCATCAGTAGCTAACAGAAGACCTACGAAGTGCAGACCTCGTTTGAGCTCTGTGCCTGTCGGAACTTCGGTCTGCAGCTCTATTGAAGCAAGTTCAATTTTTGTACAATCTTTTTTGCACTATCCCCGTAGTGTTTAATGGTAAGGCCAAAGCTTGCTGATATAGCTATGGAAGAGTTTCTAGCTAGAAAATATCCTGTGAATCGATGGAAAAGCTTAACCGTTTTTTACCGTTTTAGTAAACGGTGTTGGCCGTTTTGTCAAAACAGTACGGAACGCAACGATAAAAACTACGGTTAAAAAGCTACCATTTTACGGCATACTACAGAACGAAATTTGGAACTTTATTTTGTCTCCTACTGTACTCTAACGTTTTGATCCTGCAGTGTTCTTAGTGAGACTAAGATGATTCAAAGAATTAATAATTGGGTAAGCGAAGTGAGCCCCTGGTATATATTATATTTTATATGGCAAAGTTAAGAGGTCAATACGTGTCCACTCCCGCCAGCTATTGTGAATCGTTAACATTCCCCCATGCTAATAAGAAACTACAATTTTGTGGCTGGAACTATATACACCACAACATTCCTAAAACCTCCCTCACCGTACCTTGACAATGATGCCCATCCTCTTGGACTCTGAAGTGAAAGGGAACAACTGTAGTATCTCATACTTCAGAGAGCGTCCTCCATGTGGTAAGGTGATGGTCATGGATGTAAGGTCTCTTCCTGTCAAAGTCACGCCCACACTAGAAGCCCATTTAACTAAAGCTATCTGTAATCAAAAGAACACACAAATAACTATAACTACAGCTTGGGATGACCTTGACGTACACACAATCAACTATCATAAGTTATATAAGCTTGCACTCTATACCAAATGACTGTACTTTACATATGTATATACTACAAGTAGTTGTATATAATAGTTTTACATAAGTCAGAGTGTGATACGGTGAAATATGTCACAAGCAAGCCAATTTATTTTCATAACTAGAGGCGATTGAAAATAAAGCCTGAGAGTAAAATATCTTGCCATATCACTCTGACTAGTGTAGTAATTAAGTAATTTATTCTATGCTAGATGCCTTCATTGAGACCACTCAGTACCTAAAAATAACATGTGAAGATATCTAGCATAGTATAAATACATTTATTCCACCTAGATATCTTCACTACCGCAGTTAGTACTAGAGGTAGGGTAACTCACAGCGTAAAGTAGGTTGTATGGGGTTACCCACACCCCCAGCTGAACCTAAAGTCATTGTAAAGATATCTAGGGTGGAATAAATATACATATACTATATATATATACAGGGGAGTAGGAGGCCAGATAGAATTGGTGCAGCCACTATAACCACACACCCCTCAGCCACACCCACTCATTTATTTAAGTAATGAATTTGATTAATAGAAAAGACAATACTTAGTGGTTTTTATCAAATGAACCAAAAATTTTCATTTAGTTTAAGCTCTATGAATTCATTCAAATGCCCTGCAATCATACCAAACATTTCAGAACAAGCCATTTTTACAAAGCAAATGAGTTTTATACACAATCATTGTTCACGTCAAATAAATTAAAATTATAGCTATTATGTAGAGTGTATATTATTGTATTGGACATATAAAGAAAACAACAAAATGACAACAACAAAAAAACACTTTAAAAACTGAATTTATTCATTATTAGCTAGAACTCACAAATGCCTGCCTTTGTGGCAGTCACAGCTTTATTTACTTCAAGTATACATGTACATGTGTGGCCAATAACTAAATGGGAAGACTTCTAGTAGTGCAAAAATGGCCATTTTGCAAAACAACAATGCAAAGACGTCTGAAACACGTTTGTTTTTCCAGAAGATCGCATTAGAATAGTAAACAAAGGATCAGACTGGTTCGGAGTTTCCTAAAAATCTTTCAAAAGGCTCGATATTAGCTATTTATCCTGGCAGAAGTCATTTTGACCGCTAGATTTCAACCGCTAGATTTCAACAGCTCAATTTCAAACCGCCCAAGTGCAACAATGACCACCACGAGGTAAAAAGTATAAAAATTAATTGACACACCTCTTCTTAACAAAAATATTAGTGCGGCCATGGCTGCTCCCGTTCCGACGCTCCTGATATATATATTCCATATTGTCAGCATTATATACATAATAATACCAGTGTAATTTTACAATGTAGAGTTTAATGTAATTAACATATATAAAATGCTAACTTGATCGCACTAAATGAAAACACTCTAACATAAAGACATTTTTAGCACAATGACAAAAAAAAAAAAAAGAAGTTCAATGCAAGGTTATGTTGGTAATATTAAAGAACAGGGTGTCTTGGTCACTCAAGTAATTCTTTAACTTGGAATGATGAATGAAAACTTTCTGAGAGCGTAACTTGACATTGTCAAAGTTATAGAAATCTCCTTGCTCGGGTTTGCCCCAAGATATCCTGGAAGACCCCACCCAGTTCGGCCCGTCATTCTGGTTGATAATGTGAATATTGAAGGTAGCATCAGCTGGCCATTTCAGCAGGTAGTCATATTCACCTTTCAAGGGCCACAGCTCTAGAATCATCGCTTTCCCCAGAGAAACACCATGGCCATTGGCATCAATACCAATGCAGAACTTGTATCCTCCCACGTGAGTATACATGGCTGGACTCTTCCATTCACTTGTACAATCTTTCTCTTTCTCTTTAGTAAAGTCCTTCATGTAAAAAGATCGCTTGAGAACGAACTCCTTCAGAGGGTCAATGACAAGCGTAAGACGGTGCAGTTCATCACGCAAACTCTCCAGCTGATGATTACTAGCTAGTAATCCTGCATTTACAGCCGGAGCCGGAGGAGGACTCTGTGCTGGTGCTCGCCCAAAAGAAGATATAGCTAGCCTTTGCTCTAATTCCGTTAACTTACGACCTAAACGCTGAATATCACTCTTTTGCTCGGCAATGGTCTTCTCTTGTTGAGCCAACTTCTGAGCCTGTTCTTCCAACTGTTCCAGCAAATCGTCATGATCATTGCTTGAAATAGCCACGAGAGAGAGATGACACTTAACATTTGCTGCAGCATGCTCATCCTGATCTTCTCGCTTGAACTTTGCCTCGCAACCCAAGGTTGAAAACTCACAATTCACCTCTTGCAAGCGGCAGGTTTTCAAGTGGTCCTCCATTATTTCTCGTTCACAAGTCACTCCACAGCGATTGGGACACTGTAGAGGGACATACTTGCATTCAGGCAAATGAACAATCACTACTTCTTCGTAGTTAGCTTTATATGCACAAAATTGGCAAACATAGTCTCTCTTGACACATTTCTTCTGCAAATGATCCTCCAGTTTGATTTTAGCAAGAACAACCAAGCACTTTAGCGGGCACTCGATGTCTACATATCGGCATTGGTCCTGGGTAGGGTCCAAGTGGGTATCCAGTTGGTCCAGAGTCCCAGACCACTCACAGCCTCTGTCCTTCATGGCACAGTAAACTTGGAGGCCACCCATCCTCTTCTGGTACTTCACCTGCTCGTAAATGTTGAAGCTTTCTTCCGAGCATGCTGGACATGATGAAGCCTCCTGCTGAATGGTCACTATGCATTCATGGCAAAAGCTCTCCCCACAGCAACTTGTGAAGGTAAGCTTACGAGCAACCAGGGAACAAGATCTGCAGTAGAAATCCTCTGGAATTGAATCAATGAACTCACACTTGTACCCTTTGAGAGGCTCACCATCGGAATCCATTCTCAGAATAAAGCATCAATAAAGAAAATTTAGCTTCAACCCAGTACACCGGTACAATCTCTAAATATATATATTTCCATAAAAGGGAAAATATAAAATAAGACGAGGCGTGTTCTTAACTAGCGAAGAAAAACAAGCTGGGCCATCAGAAATATTGAAATGAATAATCTCTCAATAGTTTATAGTTCACTAGAATTGGTAAACCTATCACACACACAGAATACAGTATTCATAGGTTTTCTGAGGGAAAGAAATTCATAGATTTAAATATTTGTGGTATCCTTCCTGGTACAAGAGTCTTGTGGCAGTGAGAGGGAATGTAATGCCAGAACTTGATGACAGTGTGAACATCTGGCATTTACTCTTCACGAACAATTAGAGTTGGAAAACTATTATGAAACAAATAAAGACAACCCATACCATTGTAATGTAAATAGTACACATACTATTAGCACTATGTACCAATCCATGTGTATACAATACTATACATTGATATATTATCAGATCTTTTTTTTTTTTTTTTTTTTTTGCCAACTCTCTGTACCACTCTTCCAATAAAAACCACTAAAGCCTCAAGCAGTTATTCCTAGTATTTCTATAATGGAGTAAAGTAGATAGCTACAGTAACATTACATGTACATCTTTCTTGTGATACCCAGGCTATAAAAGACTTCCTTCACAACTCACAATTGTATGATTAAATTAAAATTATAAGAAATTGGCATTTGATGTTGAAGTTTGTAGATGTGCTACAACTACTCAGAATGGGTGTTGAAGAGACTATGTTACCTCCTTGTACACTGCTGAAAGTTGGGATTGAACTTCAAGAGGGAGTAAAGGAGCATTGAAATGCATGTAATTATGGACGAAAATGATTCAGCCATTGTAGTTGGCAGCATCATCACTTAAGACTTTATTAAAGTTATTGAGAGCCGCATATGAAGAATTCTGAAATAAGGGAAGATAGAAATATCCAAAAGGCATCTGAAAACTTTTAAATTAACTGAGACATTAAATTAAAGTTTACGGGATGACGCTGTGTGTGCCAACTTGTGTCTCCAAATAAGAACAAATTTAAAACTCATTTTGCGAGCCAAATAGAAAAGTAAGCACACGCCAACAATTGCCTTCCTGTACCTACTGGTTTACTTACATGACTTGGAGAGTACAGCCTGATTATTCTGAGGAGGACTTCAGCAAGAAGTCAGAACGCAGATAAAAAGTTATAACTACTAGAAAACAGTTCCCATTGAAGTCAGTGGAGCGAGCTAAGGGGGGGGGGGGGGGGGGGGGGTGGGGGGGTGGGGGGGGTCTAGGCTCAAAATATTTACATCTATCTAATGTAACTTTTTATATCTACTACAGACATTCCTACCCCCTGCTCCACAGTAGCTGTTTTGTTTTGTTATTAGTTCCTCTTGGAGAGTCTTTTTCATTTTATTGTATTTTTTGTCTCTTTTTCTTCAACTGTTTGGGCAACTCTTTGCACCCATTTTATGGCATTTTTAACATCTGTAGCTCCCTAGCTATTTTTTTTTTGTCTGCTGGTCTTTTTTAAAGTGCTCAACAAATACCCTCCAAAATAGCTAACATAGCCATGGAGCTTCAACAAACGCAGGCGCATTAGTAGAAAAGAGTCATGTACGCCTGCAGTAACAAAAAGCGTCAACGTATGCCTACGCAAATTGAATTGAAGACATATTATATATATATATATATATGTATCAAACTCATAAGTATATAGCTTCGCTCCCTTTGCTCACTCTGCTGAATAATATTTTTGGGTGTAAAAACAGGTTGTAATTAATCATATAATAACTTATTAAAAGTAGTAATAAAATGATAATAATGGTGATAACAGCTATGTTGAGGAGTAACTATAACTCCGATGATGTTTGAATTGCCAGTTGTACTTACAACAACCATAAATAATCAATTTTAAGGGCATAACAGGTTGAGATACAACAAGGGGAACATATATTTAAAAAATAAAAAGACAAAGCAAACAATATTCATTTTTTAAAAATTATGAGGGAACCATATATATCCAACCTTAAAAACCAAACAAGCCAGGAGGCTGCAGGCAATATAAATAATTTAACATAATAACCATTAATTATTAATGGTAACTATATGAAAACAATGAGTAATTAAAGTGGATGCTGGATAAGTGAGAATTGTGAGATAATCACCAGCACTAACTATGTATATCCCATTAGCACTTGGGCCTTTTATGGTCCAAATCATGGTACTTCTTTGGCACCGGTTAAAAGCTGCTGCCAAAACTCTCCCTAGCACAAAATGGGCTATATTGAAAGTAAATTTGTTATTAGCTAGCAACTATTTTACCAATTTTTTATCAACCAGTTGTGATCAAATAACCTTTTAATAACTAGAATTGTGTATATTTGATCAAGAGATTAAAAATCTACTCCCAATAACACTGACTAGCTATCACCATTCCACAAGTAGCACCTGTGCCTACCTTGACCTCTGACCTAACCAAAGTTCGTGAATATTTCACGATACTAAGGTACATACACCAACATGTTGACTAAACTCAACATCACCTTGACAACCAAATTAATGAATATGCAATCAAAATGCCTGTCAAGAAAATGAATACAGTTTTATGACATCACATGAGCGTGATGAATAACAACACAAGTATAACAAATTTTAAAAATCAATGTATGCTCCACTAGAAGATGGGTAAGAGTCATAGCCTTCTGAAAGCCATTGAAACTGGAGACTACAGTAACATCTCCACTATTCTAAAGCATCATCACTCACTAGAGGACGTGATACAAGTCTTGGAACATGGATGTCAAATAGGGGATGATCAATTGGTGAAAATAGCTCTACAGGATACTCATATCAATGTAAAATTCATTTCCAAGGATAAATGCTTACTGCATACCGTGAGCCGGTATGGACACTTGGGTGTTGCAAAGCTACTCGTAGAGAAAGGCGCTTCCGTAAATTCGCAAGACAAAGATGGGTCATCTCCTCTTATGCTGGCAAGCGAAAATGGTCATTCCACAATGGTTCAATTGCTCATAGAGAATGGAAGTATAGTAGATCTTCGAAACACTAAAGGAAACTGTGCTTTAATCATGGCATGTACCAAAGGTCTATCTGAAGTGGTCAGATTATTAGTAGAGAATGGAGCTCGAGTGGACATGCAAGAGAATGAAGGCCAGTCTTCTCTCATGAGTGCAAGTCTCATCGGCTGCAATGAAGTGGTTCAGTATCTGCTACATAATGGAGCTCAGGTAGACCTGCAAGAGAAGAACGGATGGTCCGCCCTAATGTACGCAAGCTACCTCTACCAAAGTGATGAGGAACTAAACGAACTACCAGCAGAGATATCATCAATGGCAACTAGTGCAACATGCCATACTGAAGTTGTCACAACGCTGCTCGAGAATGGGGCTCAGGTGAACCTCCTAGAAAATGGAGGAGTTTCTGCCCTATTGCTAGCCAGTGGTACAGGTTGTGCTGAAGTTGTTAAACTCCTGCTCGAAAATGGTGCCGAGGTAAATTTGCAAGACGAAGATGGTGAGTCTGCTCTTACTTACGCCAGTCAGGAGGGGCATGCAGATGTGGTGAAGTTGCTTCTAGAGAATGGAAGTCAAGCAGATCTACGAAACAAAGATGGGAACTGTGCTCTAGTAATGGCGACTGTAAAAGGACATGTTGACGTGATCAAAGTCCTGCAAGACAACCGCGCCCTCATAAATTTGCGACAGAAAGGTAAGATGTATACAAAAGTCAAACAATTAAAAATAAAGTCTGTTAAAGGAAAGAAATGAAAAGGAACATATTTTTGTGAATAGTACATGTAGTACACTTTATACATCTGTGTAAAGTGGTTGATGGTCATGATTTTTCTTGTTGGTCGGAAAGAAAAAGCAGCAAGATACATTGAAGTGAAATGCGATCAGTGAAATTATGTAAATATTTGTATGATTACTATATGCATGGTAGCCTAGCTATATTTCATATATCAGTTAGCTGTGGTCTCAGTATTTGTACTGAGTAGTAGCCTCTATTGATTCCATATTTTCTCATGTTTAGTTGTTGTTTTTTAAGCTCAAGAGTAATCTTTAGAAACTCTAAAGTAAAATTGTATTTCACCTTTCATTCATGGCTTAGTGAAATGTGTATTACTCTTAAACAGCGTGCTGAAGAAAAGTAGGGTGGTCTATTTAGTTGTAAGATACTACAACTGTTTATTAAAGCCTAGTTCTAAAAGCTTCTTTTACTCATGCTCCATCACCTGCCCTAATGGCGTGCTTAGCTTCACTCACTCGTGAATTATGATAAACAATTCACCCAGTATGCAAATAGCCAACAAACTACACAAACTTTAAATACCAAAAATTATATCATGAGTCAACTTATCAGCAGAACAAAGGAGAAATATAATGATTTGTTTTATGTATTTTGTAGATATAAAAATAACAAACGAGCCAGATGGAAATCCACAAGAAGAAGAAACAGATGGGATATACATGAGAGTAGAGAAGGATGAAGAAAAAGCAGCGTTGGCAGACAGAAGAGCAGAAGAAGAACATAGAAGAGCAGAAGAATCAGAAAAAAGAGTAGTAGAAGAACACAGAAAGGCAGTTGAAGCAGAAAAAAGAGCAGAAGAGGAACACAGAAGGGTAGAGGACGCAGAAAAAAGAGCAGAAGAAGAACACAGGAGGGCAGAAGAAGCAGAAGAAAGAGCAGAAGAGCAACACAGAAGGGCAGTTGAAGCAGAAAAAAGAGCAGAAGAGGAACACAGAAGAGAACTGGAAGCTGAAAGATGTGCAGATAATGAACACAAAAGGGCAGAAGAAGCAGAAAAAAGAGTAGAAGAGGAACACAGGAGGGCAGAAGAAGCAGAAGAAAGAGCAGAAGAGGAACACAGAAGGGCAGTTGAAGCAGAAAAAAGAGCAGAAGAGGAACACAGAAGAGAACTGGAAGCTGAAAGATGTGCAGATAATGAACACAAAAGGGCAGAAGAAGCAGAAAAAAGAGCAGATGAGGAACATAGTAGGGCGGAAGAAGCTAAAAGAAAATCAGAAAAAGAACATGAAAGGGCAGAGGAAGCAGAAAGAAGAGCAGAAGAAGCAGAAAGAAAACTAAAAAAAGATCACAGAAGAGCAGAAGTAAGTCAGAGTGGAGATGACAGAGACAATAAAACTACAGATGGAGAGAAGAACAACAAAAGAAGCTGATAAACAGCTGAGATGAAGAGTTAATACATACATGGTTAAAAGGGAGGAAAAACACTTGCAAACACATGGAAAGAGATGGATCGGCTTCAGAATCGAAAGGAGTACAATTTGTAACTGTCACGACAATCATACAATGCTGACACTGAATGCTTCCATCCATGTAATGACTGCATTTTTAAACATATTGATGAATTCAGTTAACACAGTATATTTAACTAGGCGTTTGGGTGGAAATATTTATCATGTCCTATTAACATTCTTTTAGAGAAACCGACATAGTTTTTCAATTAAAATATATTTACTCCATGTCTATGAATGAAATTTAGGAATGTAATGAATATCATATCTAACAAGTTACTTAACAATCTGTGCACTTAAATATTGGACTGTCCATTAATCCTCTTCACATTAGTTAACTGTATATAGTATACATTGTATACATTAAGCATGACTTTTATTAGTTTACTAACAGTTTACCAGTCAACTACTGACACATATACAACTTCAAAATCATATCCTCAAAACTGTAGGTTCATGTAAATCCTTACGGAATGGTAGCCTCAGGTACTCATTTATATAGTTTATATTAGTAGGGTATGGAGGTAAAATCAATCCTATTAACAAAAAAAAAAATTCTTGATACTGTATATTATTTATTTCCTATAATTTCATTATCATGGATGAGCACACATGCTTGTCTCCACATGGAATAAGAAATACTTACCGGAAACCTTCATGAACTACTCACACATGTGCTGAACTTTAATTCATATTCTAATTTTGGGTGTACCAGTCATGTAATTACAAACACAAAAGGCTAGCACGACTATTCAACCACAAGGAGGGGTTACCTGCAGTGAAAGTTGCAAATTTACTAAATTCCAAAATTCTGGTGGGACATCCCATGGGACTTTTGTATTGTCCCATGGGATGATTGACGGTGTTACTGGACAACACTTGCTTGTGTGTCAGTAACGATGACGACAACTGATGCTGTGTGTATTCATGAGAACAAACAGTTTGGTAAAGTGGTGTCTTTACATGAATTGTAAAGCATCATCATATTCTGTAGAATGTGATTAATGGTAACTAAAAAGCGGGTGTAATTGTAGACGAGGGAAGGTGGTGTATGTTTCAAAAGGAAGGCGAAAGTAAGAAAAGACAAAAGTATGGAAGAGAACGCAAAAGGCAATTAACTATAAAAAGCAGTTGGAATCGGTGAGGTAAGGCAGCATAGGGTTAAAAGAGAATGGTAGAGAAGGAAAAAAGGTGCGATATTAGATAATTGTAATTAAAATGCAGGTGGAATTGACAGTAAAGGACGATTGGGTTTCAAAAAGGAAGGTGTGTACGAAAAAGAAGGCAACAGTTTAGCAAAGCTCAAGTCCACTATCATAATAATAGGACAGAGAGATTCAGAAGCAAGAGAGGTAGAAAGGGCTGAAGAAAGGAAAGGTGGGGGATAAGAAAAGCTGAGATTGTTCAGAAAAAAGAGAGCAGGAGAGGGAAACTTATGTAACCTTAACCAATGGTAGAGAATGATAACTGAGCAAGATAACTTGTGCTGCTGCATTCTTACTTTGCAATAGGTCAAGCGCCACGTGACGGGGTACTTGCTAGTAATAATAATAATAATAATAATAATAATAATAATTGGTCGAGCGAAGCGAGACTTTCACTAACGGGTCTCAATTTGAGATTTTGATATAGATATATATATATTAGAGCTGGGCGGTATATCGATATTCAGGATCATACCGGTAAATATCGGAATACCGTTATCGATATCGAGGCGATTCTTTACACCGAAATATCGAAAATGTAAAATGCAGGCATTCGCGCGCCAATTAATGACTCAAATTTAGACGCGCGAGCAAGTCACGAGCAATAGAGCAGCTGCATTTTAGCTAGTTCGAGCAAAAAACGGCTGAGGGATTCGACTTTGAGCAGGAGCTGAAGGCCAGAAAGGGCCCTACTAAATCGGTCATCTGGAACTACTTCGGATTTTTTAATGAACATCCTAGCGAATCGGAGTCTCCTATTTGTCGACTTTGTTGGAAGAATGAAGTGAAACGGTCGGTGTGCTGCAAGGGTGGAAATACTTCCAATCTTTTTTCGCATCTTCGACATCACCACCCGGCGGAGTTCACGGCAGTACAAGTGCCTAGAAGTAAGAAAAGTGCTGGTGGAGTAGCGTCATCATCAAAGGCAACTACTTCGAATCAACGGGGCCTCTCTGAGATGGCGAAGTACCCTCGCTCAGGTAATAGATGGGGCACAGTCACTGATGCTGTGACCTACTGGCTAGCTAAGGATATGCAGCCTTTTTATTCTGTAGAGAAGGATGGTTTCAAGAAGCTAGTCAAAGTTTTGGATTCTAGATATGAGTTACCTGGAAGAAAGTATTTTTCACAGGTAGCTATACCACCTCAGTTGTACTCAAAGATTAAAAGATTTAGTTTTTCTGGCATTGATTTAAATTTGATAACATAATCAGTAGAAATTTGCTTACATACACCTATAAATTTAAATGGAATTGACGATATTTAGTAATACCATGATATTTGGGGGGGGACGATATATCGTTAGCCAAATTTCAATATCGCCCAGCTCTAATATATATATATATATATATATATAATATAAGTTCAAAGAGGTCTATGCGTGTCCACCTCCAGAGGCTACTCCAAAATGTAAACATTAGCGTGGGCGCAAGAAATTCAGGTGAAAAGACTTCGAAGTAATGCTGAAAAGAAAATAATGGCAAAGTGTTACGGAAACAGAATGGGAGAGACGTTTGCAGTTAGGTCTTCCAAAGTTAGCCGAGCTCATTAATTCTTTTAGCGGCGGTGGTAAGCTAACTTCGTCAGTACGCTGTTCATCATAGCTACATATATGCCTTATGTAACTGATTTGTTCTTATTTATCCGAAGTCCAATAGTCAAGTCACTAAAAGAATACAACGTCTACTAGAGCTCTGGTACAATAGAGCATTTTGAATGAAGCGTACTTTGTAAAGGAAACTAGCTTAAACGAAAACCGTTAGTTTATCGATCCTTACCTGTATCATCCTTGGAAATTTGATTTCTTACCCCTTGAAAATCCATTGTCCAATAGTCAAGTTACGAAGAGAATACAACGCAGGTCTTGAGCTGGTATATCCAGTGAACAAGTATGTATAAAAGTGTTGTGTGTTGCTAAAGAATAGCAATAAACTAAACAAAAAAATTTTTTTTAAGTAACAAAAAGTACTAGTAGGTAGCATTCATATTCAAATTTCAGTTCGACAAGCTCGCTCGCCATTTATGCTGAAGCACATCATAGTAATAATAATAGTAATAGTATATAATTATAAAGGGTATATAAAAAGTAAGCCTGTGAGCTATAATGTTTTTGGCTAACAAATGGCAGGAATCTATAAAAAAAAATGTTTTAGAAATTATGTCTGGTAAAGGGTTTTCAATGCCATAGTAACAAGTCACAGTAACTTTTTGTGACTTGAAGAAAAAAAAGTGTTTCGCCAGAGTTACATATCTCACAATTTGGAGCGTAAGTACAAAGTAAGACATGCTTGATGCTGTAGTATCAGAGAAAACTGGGGTCAAGCCTAAATAGCTGTGTTTTAGGAGGAAAAAAGGGAACCCGCGCGTGTCTAAGGGACATACGTACCATCCATACACACATATAACAAATACCTGATATTGCCTTATCCACCACTAATAGCTTCTTGCTCGCTTCACTATCTAGATAACAAATATCCCCAATTCTCAATTTGACACCACTGTATAGTGTCTCGCTCGCTTCACTCACTCACTAACCTAGTGGTGTCCTTGAGCACAAAGGGCAAGCGAGCCTGCCTTGTTAGGTTGCATAAACTACAATATTGTCACATGATGTATTTTACCTGAAAAAGCTTTTATTTCGTGATGACAAAAATGGATGCAGTTGACCATTCCTGTAATTTTAGCTACCAATATAAAAGGCACCCACACCCGCATTTAAAGCCTACATACCATCCATACACACATATATCCATATAACGTATACCAAATTTTGCATTATGCACCCCGAATACTGTCTCACTCACTCCGCTCGCTTGCCAATAAATAAAGGGAGGATAGAATTGACGCCCATTTAATTTCACATACCTCGTCAGGACTAGACGCTTGATACGTAATGTCGCCAGACCTAGCCGACCCATCTCTGCTGTCACTCTGGAAGATCACTTCCTTTTCATCCTCCTCCTCCTCCTCTTCTGTCAAAGGGTGTGAACTATTAGCTCCACCTCCTGTTTGAGTCGAAGTTTCCACAACTGGTGTAACATTGTGGCAGAGGGCAAGAGCCTTAACACATTCAGCCAAATGGAGAGTGGACCCTGGAAGCCTAGTAGACTAATGAATAACAAACAACAACAACAACAACAACAACTATCTATTGACATGAACTACAAACAAAAGTAGGTAGTACTGTGTGTGTGTATGTGTGTGTATGTGTGTATGTGTGTGTGTGTATGTGTGTGTGTGTGTGTGTGTGTGTATGTGTGTATGTGTATGTGTGTACTTAGAGGGCTGGCTTAGGGTGCATGGAAGAGAGGTGGAAAACAACAGAAGGCATGGAGTGCAAGATGTGTCTCTGGCAGGTGCCTGCAATTGTCTGGGCGTGGTGATAAGAAGTTGCATGTGATGTCATGCTATGCACCCACCAGAGCTGCTAGCAGATCAGACAAGAATAAGTTCCTTCAGGTTTTGGACAGCTTTATTTCCTCCATGTCCTCAAGAGAAAGCTACATTATCCTCGGTGACTTAAATGCCCGTGTTGGCTCCAGAGAGAGAGTGAAGATGATTAGTGGGCAAGCGAGAGAGGACCTCATGGGCTGGGAACTGTCAATGATGCTGGGAAAGAGCTTTTGTCCTTTCTTTCCTCTCACCAGGCAACCATCTGTAACACCTGGTTTGAGAAGAAAAAATTCACAAGCAGACGTGGCAGCACCCAAGATCCAAGCAGTGGAGTTGCATAGATTTCATCATTGTGAGGCTGAAGGACAGGAAGCTGTGTCACGATGTGACTGTGAAGTGTGGGACTGTCTGCAACACCGACCACCACCTTGCTGTGGCAAAGATGAAGCTCTGCCATACCAGGAGCCAGGAGGATAAGGACCAAGAGGTACGATGTTGGGAAGCTGTCGAATGAGGAAATGGAAGGTCAAGAATTGTGTGGTAAGTACCAGAAGGAGGTCTTGGAGCGAGCTGGTGAGCCATGGCTGGATGATGACAGTGTAGCTAGAAGATGGGATGTAGTTCGCACTGCTCTGACATCAGCAGCGGAAGAAGTGTTAGGAACAACGACTCGACACCAACCAGATTGGTTCCAGGAGTCCTTGGACCAATTACAACCCCTCCTCAATAGTAGGAATGAAGCTTACACCAAGTGGTTAGGGTCAGGGAAGCAAGCTGACCTAACCAAGTTGAAAGTGGCTCGGGGAAAAAAACTAGAAGAGCAGTCAGGAGTGTTAATAATGCATGGTTCCTGCAGAAGGTTGAGGAAGTGGAGAGAGAACGGTTTGGAGGAAAAAAGTTTGGACGTGCATCCGTGACATGCAGCGAGGCAGGAGAGGGCTGCTTCCTTCTAGAGCACGGTCACCATATACATGACAGTAATGGCATGCCATGTGTGAGCACCAGTGCGCAACATGCATGCTGGAGGCAACACTTCACCAAGGTACTGAATGTGGTGACTGTGTATGATCGAAATGTGTTAGAGCTGGTGAGGCAGCACGAGGAGGATGACAGTCTGGCAGGTAGGTGCACCCAGTGCACTTGAGGTGAAGAAGGCATTGATACATTGAAGAACGGGAAAGCAGCTGGGAGCTCTGGGATTCTTCCTGAGATGCTGAAAGTGGGACGGAAGCACAGAGGACTCGCGAGTGGAAATGCTGAAAGAGATTGTGAGTGTGGTTTGGCAAGAGAGGCGAGTACCTCAGGACTGGGTGAATGCCATCCTAGTTTCGATCCCGAAGAAAGGGAACCTACACATGTGGGATAACTGGAGAGGAATTGCACTATCGGATGTAGTGGGCAAATTAGTTGTCAGGGTTGTGCAGAGTAGGCTGCAGGTTGTGGTTGAGAAAGAGTTGCCAGAGTTACAGTGTGGTTTCAGACATGATCTTTGTAGTCAGACAGTTTGCTGAGAAAGCAACAGAACATCAGTCGACTCAAAATACTTCGTATTTGTAGACCTCAGGCGGGCTTACGATTCTGTTCCGTGAGAGGCAATGTGATGGTGTTGAGGAAGATGGTGGTACCAGAGACTTTGGTAGAAATCATCAAGTCCTTCCATAGTGACATGAAGGCTAAAGTGAGGCTGGAGGATGAGGAGGAGGAGATTGAAGTCACTAATGGCCGACACCAGGGATGTACAATGGTTCCTTCACTCTTCAATCTTTATGCCTATGCTATGGCTGAGATCTGGATGGAGAGGGTTAAGGATGTTTATGTTGGCACTAAGATCTTATACAAGCTAGATCAGTCCCTGGTCTGCCAGTCTACATGCAAGGCTAGTGAGATGTGTATCGTGAAGGGGGAGTTTGCCAATGATGTGGTTCTGATGGCTCACTCCAAAGAAGCTGCTGCCACAGCCTTACGCACATATGTACATGGAAGTGTAGCTGGGGACTTTGGTTTGACTGTGAGTGTTCCCAAGACTAAGTTCTTGGTGGTCGGAGGCACAGTGACTGACACAGACAAGCTCCCATTGTTGTAGATGCCGGCTTGATTGAGTGGGTCATTGAGTTCCCTTATCTTGGCTCTCTGATTGCTGACAGTGGCAGGATAGATGTAGAGATTGAGAAGCAATTGGCCATTGTTTCGAAAGCCTTCAGAGCTTTACAGCGAGCTGTCTTCAAGGATTCCCACTTGTCCCTGACCACCAAGAAACATGTTTACAGAGCTTGTGTGCTCCCTGTTCAATTGTATTGTAGCTGTGAACGCTGGGTGCTCCTTAGAAGACACTTGAAGAAGTTGAACTCATTCCATCACAGGTGCTTCAGAACAGTGCTGGGTATTACCAACAGGCAGCAATGGGAGCAGAGGATATCATCAACATGTGTACGGGAGAGATTGGGAGATATGGAGATCATGACAGCGAAAATTGCTAGTTGTCACCTAGAATGGTTAGGCCATCTAGCCAGGATGCCGGATCATCGTCTCCCCAAGATATGCCTCTTCAGTTGGTTGCCTAAGATGCGCCCTCAAGGCAGACCCAGAAGGCGATGGAGAGAACTGGCTGGCTAAGACAGACCTTAAGTCAGTGGGATTGAGTGATGGTTTCTGGTACAGCGAGGCCTAGGATAGAGCACATTGGAAGGAAGTATGGAAACAAAAGTTAGCGGAAGACCAGCAGCCTGTGCAGAGAGATGAGAGACAAGTGTTGTGCTGAGTGTGGGAGGAGCTTCAGCGGAGAGGCTGGTATGACATGACACAAGTGCAGAGCGGAAAGGACGAAGCCAATGAGGGAGCAAGCTGGTGCAGTGCAGTGCAGCCAGTGTGTGAGGTGGTTCAGGAGCAGAGGAGGTCTGGCTGTACATACCTGCAGGAGAGAGGAAGATGACCCCAGCTCCCTAGTGTACCAGCAGTTGCTGCTGGATTGATGTGCAGTGTGTGTGGAAGAAGCTTCACAAGACCGGGTGATCCCAAATGGCACAAATGTTTGAAAGAAAGGCAGAAAGCAGTGAAAGACCAGCAAGGCGCTGTGCAATATGGACTGTGCTAGAGATGGCTTCGGAGTGCCGGTGGCCTTGCTGTCCATCTACGTACCCATAACCCCCAACCAAGTTGAGGCCCTACTCATACCTTCCATTGGGAGGGGACACGTGACCCGTAATGGGCAGTTTGAGACAAGACAAAACGTGTGTGTGTGTATGTATCTGTGTGTGTGCATGTGTATGTGTGTGTGTGTGTGTGTGTGTGTAAGATATAAATTAGTGTTATAAGCTCCACATGCATTTGGAATAAACCAAGTATAGTATTCCATGGTAAATGACAAGCTTCAATACTAGCACATCTTTCTCTAGTAAAGTACAATATCTTACTGTGGGTGTCATAGAAATGAAAGCTGGAGATTGTTGTTGTGGACTGTCTTCCAGAAACGCCTGCTTTACTTGAACTCGCACCTGCAATGATACACACAGTGTGCATGCATGCCAGCATACAGTATGTATTGAAGAAAAAATACTAAATACAAAACTCTACTTCACTCCAATTAGGTCAGCAAATGACGGACAATTACAATAGTAGATAGCGTAAGTACATATCATATATTGCTAATAACTCACCTCATTCATAGACTCCGGGCTGAAGGACACTAGTCCAATATGTAACCTTCTGAACACCTACATATAGTCAAAATGTGTCAGCCATATTCAACATTGAGTCATCATCACACTCTCTCAGACAAGTCCATATCCCATTATTACAGTATATTTACACCACAGGCAGGGCACACGATCATGTGACTCCCGTACCATTTCATTCTGAGTGAGAGTTCCAGTCTTGTCCGTCAGCAGATACTCCACACGTCCCATCTCTTCAGGGATAGTACTGGAGCGCACCACTGTGCCCGGAATGTGGCTATCTCTCTGGATAACCCAGCTGTACAGTATCTTAGCCATATCCAAGTTCACTCGCAGACTACGAGAGAAAATAATTTGAAAATTCATAAAGAAGTTTACATGTAAGTAGCTATGTAATGCTGACCACTATGTACTAGTGGTCAGTAAAAGAATTGTTTGGTGTTTTTGTTTGTTCATTTGTTCTTTGTTTATTTATTTATTTATTTTTTTTTACTCACCTGATAGGAATGATGTATGAAAAAAGTATCACATAGCGAATTAAGTAGATGAACCATAAACCAGTGAAGCCCTACAATATAAATCAGGAACAACACGGCTGTATAAATACAACTTCCTTCAGTCAATACTGTATTTACTGACACCAATCACACTTTGTACACACACACACACACACAAACACACTCACACATACACTAACGGGGACACACACACACACAAACAAACATAATAACAGACACACATATACAAACCATAATCTTCTCCCTCCTACGATTTATCAAACAGAATATTAGATTGCACGTGTTATGAGATGATGGGTGGGCGTGTACTCTTTACTTTCATTGCCAGCACAACAGAAGAGAGCAGGATCATTGCCACAAACAGGATCTTGGTCAGTCTGTTTATTTCCCAGTCAACCAGGCCAATCTATATAATGTGTATATGTATGTACACCAAGATGTAATACAGGATTATTTTGCTGGGTGTGGGAAACACTGAGCTGTACTTACATAGCTTCACCCATTTCTAAAACCCACACTACATGTACATTTATGCAAATGCCTACAGTATATGGTAGTCCACACTGACCACTGTCTTGTCACATGCATGATTTCATAATTGGGCGAGCGAAGCGAGACTCTCACTAACGGGTCTCAATTGAGATTTTGGTATATATATATGGCAAAGTTCAAAGAGGTCAATGTGTGTCCACCTGCCCCGGAGGCTACTTAAAATACGTAAACATTAGCGCGGGTGCAAGAAATTCGGGACAAAAGACTTTGAAATAATGTTAGGAAAAGAAAAAAAAATGGCAAAGAGCTACGGACACAGAATGGGAGAGATGTTCGCAGTTAGGTTTTCCAAAGTTGGCCGAGTTCTTTTTTTTTTAGCGGCAGTGGTAAGTTAACTTCGTTAATGCGCTGTTCGTCATAGCTATACGCCTTACGTTACAGATTTGTTCTTATTTATCCGAAGTCCAATAGTCAAGTCACTAAAAGAATACAACGTCTACTAGAGCTCTGGTACAATAGAGCATTTTGAATGGAGTGTACTT
>WLWD01001541.1_pt1 | contig 131417 bp, 103 predicted proteins | sample 6712731 | NCBI WGS metagenome assembly WLWD01 (sample SAMN12718690, study PRJNA576275) | sponge metagenome | isolation source: marine sponge | host: Mycale hentscheli | place: New Zealand: South Island, Marlborough, Capsize Point | collected 2014-11-01 | reverse complement strand
AGCTTGTGCATTAGCAATTCTGCTTAGCAAAATTATAGCTACAGTTCATTGAATATGATTTTTTATTTGTCAGTTTTCCCCCCCTTGATGTTTGATAGCTATTTTATCCTTAATATGTGGTGTTGCCCTCTTTCTAGCTGTATAATAAATATTGATAAACAATGGCTATAAGCAATGAGAAAAGCTAGGAGGCAAAATGAAACAATCTTTGTAGTAGCTAGCTATTAGCTCCTCTTCCAATGTCTACTAGATCTGATATAGTAACATTCCAACACCTGACCATTCATTGTCCTCACCTGAACTTTTCATCACTTACCTCATCAGCTACTTATTGTCATTACCCTTCAGTGTTTCATTAGCTAGTACTGCTGGACATAGCTAGCTACATCGCGGAAGACAGAAGTTTTTATTAAGGAGCTGAATTCAAGTTCAAAGAAAGATTCTTTATCTCCAACTTCAGCAGAGAAAATAGTGAGGGCCATATATACAAAAGAATAACTTAGCAAAGTTTCTATGATTATTAGGGTAGCTATCTTATCTAGCGCTTATGACAAACTCCAGCATTTGAAGAAATTTACTGCAAATGTTTTTATGGATTTCCACAGGATTGAAGTCTCACACACATAGTCTGAGTAAATGATGAAATTTGTCCATAAAAGAAAAACTTCAAATACAATTGGGAGATTAAAACTGATGCACTTTATGTAGGGAAAGAAGTTATGAAGCAATGAATGAAGTGTTCGTGAAAGAAAGAAGTGTTGTTGAGAGAAAAGGAGTGTTGGTTAGTCATTCTCTTGATTGCATGACTGGATGATATAGGCTAGCTATATTCAGATTTTCACTTGCTGATTGAGGTGAAGATATTGATGTATTCCAACACTCGTCTTCACCAATAGAATAAACTTATTGCCTATTAGCTACTCTGGCTTCTTAAAATTCATGATTAAAAGACCAGGTATAGCTATGTGCAGTCAAAGTTATGTTTAGTGTGCTGATGGCAATGGAAACTAGCTAACTGGAATAGAATGCTTCCAAAGCTTGACTAACAATAGACTAGAGAGCCTGTTTTAGACAACAAAGATTATGCTATATTGGTGTCACACAGGTCAGCTCTCAAATAAAAGAAAAACAAAACAACAAACAAAACAACAAACAAACCAACAAAAAACAACTTACATATTAGCAATAGCATTAGCAATGCCAGTGAAATTTGATTAACTTAGGCATTATTATACGCTCAAAGTTATGATGTCACAATCCTCACATGCCTACCTACTAGTAGCATAGGCAGCCCCCCCCCCCCCCCCGGGCCCCCCCCCCACCCAATTTATTGGGTGGGAGACAAGTTTTAAACCACATTTGATTCCTTTGAAGCCCCCCCCCCCCCCCCCCCCCCCCCATACCAAAACATCATACACCACTGCTCTTAGGTGTAGGCCCCGCCGGATTATGTTAGCATGTTTTTTTCCTGGAAAAAATAGCATAGTGGAATAACACTAGAATAATAAGGTATTTAGGAGAATAATTTTTTCTTCTTCGCTCTCTCTTTTTTTTCTTCCTTCTTATAGCTACAACAAGGACATAAACATTTAGAAATGTGGCTATAAGGTCTTTTCATTAAAGCAGCTGGGTTTGTGTTGGCACTTGGTCGTTGTACTTCCAAAAATGGAATAACAACCAAAAATGGAATAAGTTTGAAATACGCTGTAAGCTCAGGCTCAGAGTCAGCAAGTCATCTGGAGAATTATGCCAAATAGTTTCTCAAACTTTTATATCAGCTGTAGCTAGCAGAGCATGTTTTCTCCATTATTTGAACATTTTTACGGGGATATTCAAGATTTTACTGAAAGAGTAGCTGGCAATATAGTGAATCCTCTATATTGAGTAATTCAGTAAAACAGTAAGAGAGACTGATTCCATTAGCTACTCATTCATTTCATAAAATACCAACTTTATAATAGCCACTGCAGTCATCACTATTTCACTTATTCCTAATTGGAATAATAAGAGAATAAGAAAATTTATGAAATAATATAGCTAGCTAGCTACTATTCTTTTGGAAAAAGAACAGTTTTTGAATAAAATGAAAGAATATTTCTAAACATTTGGAGCATATTATGCATATTTAATCCGGCAGGCTCTACTTTGGTGTGTAAAACTAATTTATCAACTAAACTTCTCACATTTCCTAGCTATGCACACCCCCTTTATTACAGACTATTATTCTAATATTTTTGGTGTTCTCTATGTAGAAAATTCAAATTTTACTGTCCCATAGCTACTGCTACAACGGCAGTGCTTTTCAAAGTTACTTCAAAGGTCAGTGAAAAAGTATTACGTCAAATATTATTCTCTCTGTGGTGTAAAAAACTATCAACCCTTAGTCAAACCAGCAACTATTACCTTTTCCTTCAGCCACACTACAGCTGACACTCACAGCAACTCTGGTCCTTTATTTGCTAGTCAACTGATCAATCAAACAAACCTTCCCTTTCAACATACATTACTGGGGCCTGAATTTAAGGGGTTTTTAAGGGAGGTATTCACCCACTCTAACAAGCCTTTAGTACATGCATACTAACTAATGTTTTGATGATTCTACATGAAATCATGCATAGTAGCTACTGCTAGTGCCTCATACAATAGAATGCATCTGCATTTTATTTTTTATTTTATTTTATTTTTTGAATATATTATTATGAACCCCATGTATTATTACTTGAAGTTCCTTGGTAAATAAATTGCTTGCATATAAACACAATTTGAGAGTCATAGAATAAATGAGTACTTTCACAGATAACAGATTACATGAAAACAAACTTTTAATGAATTCCTTATTTTCCTGACTTTCTACCCACAGTCTTGGGAGATGGTGTTTTTGTTGCAGAGGTTTTCCGACTAGGTTTGGGAGATAATTTGCTCTTAGAAAGTCTCGAAGTAACACTCTTCTTTGTCTTCTTGGCTTGTTCCTCCATGCACTTGTCTTTCAAAGTCTGTTGGATCATCTTCCTCCACACACTAAACCTCTCTTCCATCTAATTAAGTACAAAGAAGATGAAATTTTGCCTCCTAGTCTTATTTGCACGATTACATAAACTTAATGATTAGAAGATTCTCCCAGTTTAAAGAATTACTATGTTTTACTTCTATCTTTAAACAAAGCAAATTCGTAGCACTAGCTATATGGCATTATAAATCCAGGGAAAATACTCATGACACTACATTTGAATATACCATGCCTCCACATAGTACAAAATTATAATAATAATAATAATAATAATCATAATCAAATAAGACTGAACATCAGAAGAACTGTAAATACCATATGCTCAAAATTTCAAACGGAAATGCTCCTGACTACCCTTTAACCAACCTTTGCAATGTACAGCTCCTCTTCCCTCTGCAGTATCTGTATGAAGTTGCCTAGTTCAGGTGCAGAGAAGGCATCCCACTGGATAGTGGAATATGTATTGTCACGCAACACTAGCTTGCTGTTACGATGAGACACACTCGCATCCAACGAGATCTCTAGGGGCCGATCCTCTTCAAATAACCTACGACCTAAGAAAACAGAGAACATAAAAAGTAATGATTCAGTCATTCTCGGCTGCAATAATTATAATAATAGCAATTTTTTCTCTTTTTAACAGCCAATATAGTTAATTGTAGGTTAAGCCTAACCTTATAATTAACTATATTGGCTGTTAAAAAGAGAAAAAAATTGCTATTACAAAAAGTAATGTAGCTAATACATTACACTCAAATCCCCTCATAATTGGACACATCTACTACGGACACACCTCTGTCTGATACAAGTTAGTCACTCAATATCAATTCTCTGAGATACGGGCACCCACAGGTCCTAAGGTGCTCGGAAGAGGGGATGGAGTGTACCAAATTAATGGGCCCTTCTTGTAACCACCCACTTGTCATACCTCTTTCCTATTATCTTATTATTCAGTACAATGTACAGCTCATCACTATTTTAGTCATACACTAGCTCATACAAGTGATTTAAATCTTCAACAACCAAAAAACAAGAGTTCTTATCATTTCATAAACTATACGCTAACTACTTGTATGTACCAACCATACTGCAGTAAAGCAAAACATAAATAGTTATCTAAATGTCTGTAGTTAGGAATTTACTAATTACGGGAGTAAAATTAATTATATCTAGTACAATTATGTCTAACATTAGCGCTGTTCCTACCACTTACAGTCGCTGCCATACTCCTCGTACAGAGAGAACTTCTTGGGATTGTCAGTCACACAGAACTTCTTCAGCAATATCTGGATCAGCTACATACACACATACAAACATAATCAATTACATACATGTCAAAAAATAAAGGAATAAACAGGGGGAAAAAAAAAAGTTAAAAATTCCGGAGAAAATATATCAGGAACGACATTACAAGAGTGACTGACTGGCACATTAAAAAAAATTGTCCACTGAAAAAAAATAGTCAACTACAATTTGCTTTATCGGTACGGTTACCTGATGTCACCTTCCTAAAATACACATGGGCAGTCTGAGCTGATGTGAGCCCGTGCTCATGTGTGCACATGCTCATTGCGTGAGGCAGTGGTATCACCTCGGACCCACTCCCCTGTGTGGCCTTGGGGGTGAGAGACTCGGCAGGTCAGTGGCAATTAGCATTAATTGCCCTGCATGCCGAAGTCCCCCCAGCTCAAATCACATCCAATGAAATGGATGGAGTATTTCTAGCTATTCCTCCATTAGGTGGTTTGAAATGGGGAGGTGGTGGGACTGAGAACAGTGGCTATCAGTAGCCGCTAGCTATCAGGACTACGATACTTATGCCTGGTGCCATTGCTTCACGTGTGACCACTTAGTACATGGTCACAGTACTCACAAGTCCTTTGATGACCCTTACCTCTGCGTGCATGATGAATGAACTACATCTCTATTTAACTATATACGTTAATTTATTTAATAATTATCATAAAGACGGAATAATATGAAATTACGTTAAACTACATGAATTGATCGTTTAATTGAGTTTGTTACTGCAAATTTCAGGGCAGGTGGCTACTAATCTAAAGCAGACACTTGTCTGATACCACCATAAGCACAATGATTGGGAGTTGTGAACTCTGCTCACCTCTTTAGTGGTGGTGATGTTCTGGATGTGGACCAGTCTGTTGGTATCCAATGGGAGGTAGAAGGCAGTCTGAATCTGTAAGGATTGGAAACAAAGTTGTCTAATAATGGACCTTAGTAGGAGCTAATATTGAAAAATAAATAAATAAATAAATAAATAAATAAATATATAAAGAATAATAATACTTATTGTAAAAATAATTTTAATATAATAATATCAGTTTTTATCAGTTAATATGTATATATTTAATTAAAACTTACCTGACGTTTCAACTTTGTGCTAAAGTCTTACTCAGGGGTCACTGAGGAAAACTTCAGAAAGAAGTCGAAACGCAGGTTAAGTTTTAATCAAACATATAATTATACTGGCTGGAAAACTGCCATTACATATATTATTTCAACCGATAATGACTGAATAATATTAATATATTATTATAACATTTTGCAGTATGAGTTTCAAACAATTCACATGTTTCAGTCATTGAGGAAGGCACTATTAGAGAAGCTACGATACCTGAAAATTGTATTATAATTTAGATTTACATAGCAAAAAAAAGTGGATCTTTCATACTTATTTTGGCATAATAATAATTCCCCAATCAGCTAATTGAAAAGTAATTTCCACACATCAAATTCTAGTTATAATACACAGAATTAATGATTGAAAAAGAATATCTAGGATAATCACAACAGGTATGCCTTGACTGGCATATGTATATTATATGTTGAGAATAACGTGTACATGAAGTGCATGCATGTAATTAGTTCTGCCACACTCACATCGTATCCGTCAACATCGTTGAGAGTTCTCTCCTTCACCGGTCGCATCAACCTGTACCAGGACGTCCGTGTGATCGCCGTGGAAACGTGGATGGGACGCTGCACGCTCATGTGGACCCGTACGAACCCGTGGTACTCTATGTTACTGGGATCTACCGCTTGATGCTAACAAACACACACAACAAACAAACGGGGAGGAGGGGGGGGAGAAGAAGTCGATAAACATTACTGACATACTCATAGTATCACAATACTTCAATGGCATCCACAAAAGGTCTGTTTTGTTCATGCCTTTTATTCTATTATCTCAAATACTAATGCTACGTCCACAGGAAATGCCACACCCACAGGAAATGCCACACCCACATGAATTTCCACTTCCACAGGAAATACAACACCCATAGGAAATACCACACCCACCACATCCTAGACTCACTGTGCTCTTGATATGGATGTGATGAACTGGAGTTGTCTTTCTGTTGTACTCTCTTATCTTGCGAGACAACTTGGTCTTCTCTGCCATCAACTGAGAGGTGATGGGGTTAGGGGTGGAGCTGCTGGAGGCACTGGTTGCTGTGGTAACAGAGGAGGGAGTGGCGCTTGCTGAGGAGGACGTTGAAGTGCTGGAGGTGGAGGGAGTAGGTGTGCCTGCGGGAAGAGGGGGTGTGGGCTGTGCTGCTATAACGGGAGTAGGATCTGGTTCCTATGACAAAAATAAAAATTATAATCAATAATAAAAATATGTAGCGTAAAACTAACACCAACTCTAGTCGTAATAATTATATTACTATTATTAACAACTAGCAAGTACCCCGCCACACACTAGTGCTTGACATATTGCACAGTAAGAATGCAGTAGCATAAGTTACTTCTATTCATGGCTATAGTTGGTTAAGGTTGCAATCAGTTTCACTCTCCTGCTCTATTTATTCCTGAACTATCTCATTTTTGCATCCCCACACCTGTCTTTTTTTCCAGCTCTCCTTCTTGAATCAAGGAGTCCTTTCTCCTCCTTTATCTACCCCTCTTGTGAATCTTTCTGTCCTTCTATCATGATTGTGGACTTAAGCCAAGTGAAACTTTAACTTCTGCTTTTCTACTTTCACCTTTCTTTTTTGAAACTTACGCCACCATTACTCGACGATTTGATTCCACCCGCTTTTAGTACAATATTAATTATTCCCTTTTTGCCTTCTCTTTCGTAGTTTCTCCTTTTTACCACACTGCCTTTCCTCGCCGATTCTACCCATTAACCGCTTTTGCCTTCTCTTTCGCATTTTAACCTTCCTTTTTTAAGCTTACGCCGCCTATCCTCGTCTGTTCCACCCGCTTTTTGTTGCAATTATAGTAATCACGTGCTACCAATCGTGATGACACTTTACCCACTCTCCAGTTTGTCTGCCACTCTCGTCTTCTTCCACTTATCGTTGTACCAGGTTAGGTAGCAAACAAATTCGCCTACCAGTAGTCTAGCGTAACCAACCCCTTCAATTCTTTATAACTGCATTCTTGGTTTACTCGGTAATTCAGTGTCAGTTCACGAAAACCGCGCTCCTGTTTTTCTGCCACTCCCGCCTACTGTCCATTTATTTTGTGCTGGGTTTGGTTGCTAACCAGTTCTGCGTTGCACTCTAGCTTCATCCAGTAATTTAGCGCGAGTTCACAAGTATTGTGCATCTGTGCGTTCTAGCTCATGGATTATTCATGAATATGTACGTTGTTGTCGTCAATCGCGGGTATTATTATATAGATAATGATATCAATAATTATATTAACATTAATAATAATAATAATAATAACAGAAACAGGAAATAATATACAGTATTACTGAATCATCCACCATCCAACCCAATTTCTCAGGACTCAAGGATGACAAAACTTTTCCCACTAGTACAACGAATCCAACCACAACACATGCCCCGCCCTCCCTCCACCCAGCCACACCCACCTTGGTAGAGTCATCCACCTGCTGTACTGCGGCTATCCTCTCCACGTCTTCCACTTGCTTGTCGTGCTGCAGAATGGCCTGCTCCATTCGTGTGGAACAAGCAATCTGGACCTTATACTCACACTTCCTGTGAGCAACAAAGTTACATCCTGTGGGCGGGGCAGAGAAGGAAACAGGAAGGAGAAAGGAAATAAAAATAAAGAAATTAAATATCAAGTAATTATGTAATATGCACAGATTACAACTTCAATATGACCATCCATGAAAGGAAAGTCGAAAAAAGAAAAAAAGAAAACACACCTCTCTTTCACTATGTCAGTGTGTATCTTGTAACAGAAATCGATATTACAGGATCTTAATCCATGTGTACACACATGTTCACACACACACGAAAATTCCATTGGAAAAGTCATTGCAAATGTGAGAGAAATAATTGGAAACACTTTCCTTTACTCCACTGCACACCTGTGCATTCATATTTTCCAATTAACACTATACAATATCAAAATTAATGTATTCTCTATCTTTCACACACTTAAAAAAATATTCACAATGATATTTTTAGGTACATGACCCACTAAGCAAGCTCATTACCCCTGTAGTTATAGCAACCAAAAACTTTTCAATTTTCTCTCTGTTTTACAGCTACCTTCCTCAAGGTGTACACTGCTCTTTACCCTGCTCAACAGGGTTAGAGCAGCTGCTAAAATATCAGCTGGGGGTGTGGGTAGCCCCTACAACAACTTTACGGCTGTGAGTTACCCTTCCTCTATTACTAACTACAGTAGTGAAGATATCTAGTGTGGAATAAACCACTTATTACACTTGTCAGAGTGTTATGGCAAGATATTTCACTCCTAGGCTTTATTTTCACTCTGCCTCTGGCTCATGAAAATAAATTAGCCTGCTAGTGAAATATTTCTCCATATCACACTCTGACTTATGTAATAAGTATATATAATAGTAATATACAGTATATATTATATATATATATATATTTATTGCAGCTTTGATATTTTTACTTGAATATTTCCGCATCACGCGAGCGTTCTGTATTCTCCCATATTGTACGGTTTATATTGTACGCTCCTTGTAGCGCGCGCGTAGCGAGTAAAATCAATGAAAATTGTATTGTAACAGGTTGAGAAAAATTTCAAAGAAGCAATAAATCACTTATCACACTCGTCGTACAATATGGGAATGATATTTTACTCTCACGCCACATTTTCACTTGCCTTTGGCTCGTGAAAATATTTTGCGTGCTCGTAAAATATTTTCCCATATTGTACTCTGACTCGTGCTATAAGTATTATATATATTATATATAAAGAACTTAAAAAAGTTTTCACCAGGAATTGAACTCAGGATCACTTGTTAAAGCGATAGGTAAACCACGAGAGCTTGCAAGTGCCCACACTAACACAGAACTTGTTACAAGTACAAAAACGTCTTCTCCACTGCCAAATTGCAGGCCACAACAATAACTCAGATATGGCAAGGTCTCCCTTACAAGGTGATCTTAAATGTTAGGTAGTTGATTAATGTGCAGACTGGTACCAGTATGTACATGATCACCACATTGGTTCCAGTATGTACATGATCACCACATTGGTACTCAGTATGTACATGATCACCTGATCACCACATTGGTACCAATATGTACATGATCACCACATTGGTACCAATATGTACATGATCACCACATTGGTACCAATATGTACATGATCACCACATTGGTACCAGAATACAACAACAACCTTGAACATGCTAAAAGTTTTATCTGCATAGCATACTTAGGGACCACCAAAGTTTCTGTTGTAACATTTTTAATATGCACTCAAAAACAAGTTGCCACGGTAATAATCATTAACCTTTGAACCCACTTGACTACAATATGCAAGCATCCACAGACGCAACACAAAACTGTGTCTTACATACAAAATTCCCACGATAGCCATGACCAGCGCAGCAGAGTGGACCACCGACGCTAGCGGATGTCTCGCAACATGTGAGCAACACACGTCACATGTAATGCATGTACCAGAAACATGCCAATAACACCGTAACCCAGATGGACGTTTCAAAGATGGAGGATTTAAAATATAGTCTAACAGGCCATTCATACTCTAGAGTTTGGCACTGCCACAGAGGGAACTGCTGATTGTAGGGTCCCGAAGGCCCTAGGCTGTAGCGTCATGAGCGCAGTGAGGGCACTGCTTAGGGCCTGAGGGACTTTAAGGTTATTCAAAGAGCTGCCTGACTTAGAACTTGCGACAGTTCCTGAATATGCGTCAACGGTGAAGTTGCATAGCTGGACTAATATTTACACTATTTCCTAGCTATGCAATTGGAGGGATACTAAATATCGGCCCTCAAGGCAACTGGGGACTCTCAGTTAATACTATCCCTCTCAAAGGGAACCTAAGCAATCTAGAGTCTCTCAGTCACAATACAAACACTACACTAGCTATTTTCTAAAGACTCATTAAAAAACCAACCAATCCCATACTACTGTGGTTACAATCTCACTAAAGTCTTAACAAAACCTCTTTTAAGTCAAGCCACAATAACAAACTTGTCTTGACAACGCCACACCACACTGCCCCATAACAACACTTACAGTAAGGATTCCTTCCTCTTAATTAAATTCGACCCAGTCTGTGAAACAAATTCCCATAGCTTCCTCCCATTGAGAACCAGGTAACCAATGACAACCAGAATGACAGAGAGGAAGCATTCGGTTCAGTTCAAGTGGTACTCCATTGTTGAAATCTCTCCTGGAACTAAATAATGGGGCGAGCCAAGGGCGGGTGTTTGTTGATACTTAACGACTTAGCATTGCATTGGTATCTGGTTACAGAATGGAAATACTGGAATCTAAACAATTCAAAGTCAATGCTGAGGAAGATGGAGGAGTGAAATGGAAAACAGGAGATGAAAGAGGATAAAACAATGGATTCATTAAACTAAGAGCAATACTAACACTTGTAAAGATATACTATTAAATGTACCTTGGGACCAAGGGGTACCATGGTGGCATTGGAACTACCAGGGCACTTGTAAACAGACACTTCACATGGCCAGACATGAAGAGGGAAATCACTAACCACATAGAGGCATGCACCACTTGCAAGCTCAATAACAAAGGCGGCAATCCAAAGTTACCACTGTGTGAGCCACAGGTGATCAGTGAAAGGTTTGAGAAGCTGGCCATTGATGTGGTTGGGCCACTTCCTACCACAAAGAGACACTTCAGATACATTCTCACTTGTATAGACTTGGCAACATCATTTCCATTAGCCATACCCATGCGTACTTACACTGCAGTAGGAACTGCACAAGGTTGTTATCAATTATATCTTGCTTTGGAGAACCACTGGCAATACTTTCAGACTAGGGTAGTAATTGTTTGTCCACCACATTATCACTGTTGTACCAGAAGTTGCAAATTGCAAGGATTAAAACCAGCCCATACAGGCCACAGTCTAATGGAACATTGGAAAGGTTCCATGCAACTATGAAATCTATGCTCAGGAAAACCATTGACAATCAGCAGCATGACTGGGCCAGAGCACTTGATTTGGTTTTACATAAGCAAGAAACATACCTCACTCAAGAACAGGTCACACCCCATTTGAACTCACTTTTGCAAAGCCAACCCCATTCATCCTTCATACACTCAAAACACTTTGGACAGGTGACACCAACGACTCAGTCAATGTGCCTCAATTCATAGCAGATGTGGACACACACTTGGCAGCACAGGCAGCTGCAGTCAAAGAGTCATTGAAATCCAAGGTTAGCAAGCAGAGACTGTCATTGGAGAAATCCACCATTGCACAATTTAAAGTTGGTGACACTGTGCTGAAGAGAGCACCTGGTATGAACAGATGTTCTAGAGTCATCCTGGGATGCTCCATACAAAGTTGTAACACTGGTACCGCCGGTTAACTGTAAAATAGTTCCGGCAAACCAAGACAGAGCCAAACCAAAAGTCATACACCTATCACAACTCCAGAAGGCACCCAGTATGGATGTGTTTAGGGTAGTCATAGTTGATGGCCCCAGATCAGACATTGCTGAACCAAGCAATAGCACCAACATCACACAACCTATCACACTTGATTTGCAGCAGCAAGCACAGCTTGACAGAATTTTGGGCAAATTCACCATGGTTTTACTGACACACCTGGCCTCACCAAGACAGCAGTTCATGCAATCAAACTGACATGTTCTACACCGCTTTGGACCCCATCCTATACAGTCCCATTGGCCTAGCATGCTTGAAGTTAGCTTCCCTGAAGTCTATAGAACCATCTCCAGTTTCGTTTTACCATTGTAAATCATCTTATTTTTAGCGTATTTTAAATCATTCTGAATGATAATAACAACAGTACTTATAACTATCCATAATAGCTACAAATAGAATTTTAAAGCTATAGAAGGCGTGTCAGAATTTAACTTTAGAAAAAAATCATGTTAATAGAGCTACCTTGGTGATGGGTATGGGTGGACTTGACCAGTGAGAGCGTGAGACCTCTATGATTCCCAATTCCAATAATGATTCAATTTCCTTCCGGAATGCTTCCCTGAAAGATGGAGGAATACGAATAGTATGTGATTTCAGAAGGCTGAACACAGTAACTGTAGCAGAACCGTTTCTAACGCCAACTATTGACTCCACTATTGCTAGAGTAGGCAACTCCACATACCTGTCAAAGTTAGACATTTTGAAGGGGTTCACCAAGTCCCTATGGAGGAGGAATCCAAACAATATACTGCCTTTAGGTGTGCACATGGCAAATTCCAGTCGGCCAGCTTTCAACTGCTCATGCAGAGGATTTTGGCTGAATGTGAGGAATTTGCACTTCCTTACATTGATGACATCATCATTTATTCCACCTCATTCACTGATCATCTCACCCCATCAACACCTCACTGCAGAGATTGGCAGACAATGGGCTCACAGTCAAAAGCAGCAAATGTTCATGGTGTTACACAGCATTTGAATTTTTGGGTTTCATAGTTGGGAAAGGTGGAATTGCGATTCCTCCTTTCCAAAGAATTGGAAACTTTTTACTTTTGGGAGGAACTTCTGTTGAGTAATTGGCATAGCTAGTTACATTAGCAGTGGTGGCAGCGTACCTCAACCTACCTTCCCTCTCCCAGCTGCCCGGCATACCACACTCGTAGACTGGCAAGGGCAGTGTGGGCCCTATGTCTGCCTCGTTCAACATTGTGCTGCAATAGTAGCAGCAGTAGTAGTAAGTAGTAATAGTAGTAGTAGAAATAGTAATAGTAGTAGTAGTAGTAATAGTAGCAGTAGTAGTACAGTGTATATATATATATATGTAGTTCTTTTCTTCTAGACTATAATACATTTCTTGTGTATCTGATAACACAAGAACTCACATATACTTGAGCACGCACACACACACACACACACATTCCTGCCGCATTAACTAGGGATTTACTAATAACAAATGCATGACTCAACAATTAGATTTAAATTTTCTAAATTGATGAAGACGGGGTTGGGATCTCAGTAATCATTCAATCATGCTATAAGTCTAATTGGTTAATTATCTTCGGGTAAATGGGTAAGGTATAATACAAAAAACAAAACAGTTGACCTTTGTTTCATTTGCAAGTGTATATACAATAAAATGTATTTAATGTCGTCGACCTTCCAGACTAAAGAATATGTGAAATGCAACTACTGACAATACAACTCCTTGTTTATCCCTGTCCACCATGAGTTGATTTAGTAGCATATCTCACTAGATGTATTCTCTCTGACTGCCACAGGAAATTGAACCCAGGACTGGTCGCTCACCGCACAGGTGCTCTGCTACTGAGCTACGACAACCAGCCGGCAAACAAACACTCCAATTCTGTATTTATACTGTTAAGCAATTCTGTATTTATACTGTAAGGGGTACTGCTATGCTACAGTCTCACTCTCAACAGACCCAAATAAATTCTTTCTTTTCTACATATCTTTATACAGCAGACTTCTATTCTGCTACACTTCACAACTTCATTCTTTGTTAGTAGATGTATATTATCTCTTCCACTGGCTTTTATTATTTTAACAATACAGAACTACGGTACATGCTTTCTTTTGATAATGCAAACTGAACAATTCTGCAACCATTCAGATGGAATCAAAACTCACACACATCACAGGAACACGATGACTTCCGGAGAAATACAACAGAGAATGGAGTTCCATGAGTGACTGACAAGTACGGCAAAGCCCCAAATAGGAAGAGAAATAACAAACAGAAATGCAGTAAAAACCACATGACTGGGATTCCTCTATGCCATTAGCTACACACATGCTCTGATTGCCATGTCAACCCACTTGACTCATAAGAAGACGTGACATGCGCTTTCACATGCTCCTATGTGAATAAATCAAACATGGTCGTCATGGTAACCAAGCATGGAAGTCACTCCAAGAATGACTCTCAAGTAATTCCGCTCTCTCTCAATTTCCTAATATGGCTGCACCGTGACAAGGAGTATGGAAATGATGTGCACTAAATAGAGTATGAAATAACTTGATACTGAGCAGGTGGGTTAACCTGTGCTGTGAGGAATTTTAAATTATTGGATTTTTTTTTTTTAATTACAATGCTGCAGCATGAAAATTAACTACCTTGCTGCTCAACATAACCAAGCACTGACACCTACAGTGTACTGTATCTGTGTAAATACTGTACGCACCAATACATTTATAATCTAGGTTATGTACATCACGCTGTGGGGGCTGATACTGGACTTACACTATCCACCAGCCTTCAGCTCTTTAAATCTTGTACCTAATGAACAGAAGGGTGCAACGACTTGTACCTACATATATGCCTCTAGGCTATACGAAACACTACAAATTTTCAATTGGACTGTTCACTTTTTCACTTTCTAGGAGGTGGGTATGAAATATATTTACTGCAAACTGAGCAATCTGATTGGACGGTTTGGACGTATACTATGGTAAAAGTACACAAACTGTAAATATAGATATCTGTAAAAATTACCCAACCACGTTATATAACATGCATCACACACATGTGAACGACAGTCCAAACTGCTACATAATATGACCACACCCACAATAACTATTATTACCACGGAGACAAATAGAGTCCCACATTCCAGGAGCATGGAAACCATGAGTAAGAACCTTATGGAACACAGTACAGATTACCTGCCAATCACCAAACAGAAGAGCTGCCAACTGAGTCAGTGTCAGTAACACATATTTAGCAATAATAAAATGAAGGAATTATTGTACTAAAAATAGAATGAGCTGCTTTAGGTGCGAATCATTTACATGATTGAATTAGTTTGCACGTGTTCAACTTTAAGATATTATTAGAAAAGTCTAGCTGGTGTTAAAAGCGAAAATATAACGTCCACTAAACTGTGCCACATTCGTACCTACCCACGTATATATATGTGTGTGTGGATGCATACATGTACATGTATGTATGTATGTAAGTATGTATGTATATATGTATGTAACTGTAACTATTCATCTATCTAGGTACAGAAGTATGTCCACATGTGCTGTGTATTGTGGTGAGTGTATATTAGTTACATGTCCCACCAAACCCACATGCATGTGGCGTGCATACGCACAATGTGTGTTTGTGTGTTTGTGTGTATAGTATCACTTCAACTATCCGAGCAGATATCATGTAGTTAACTGAACATTCATAATCAAATAACATGTGCAGACGCGAAGAAATGCTTGACCATGCCCCTTTATTAGTGTTTTATAATCGCCGATCTAAACACCTCTCGGCCCCAACGTGTTCGGATAAGTGAAGTCCTACTGTAAAGACAAGCCTCCGTGCAAGGTATTCACGTGCATCAGTTGATGATGCAAGGAGTACAACTGTTCTATCTTCAGTTTCAACCACCCATGCATGTGGAGTAGGCGGGGTCTTAAGTCTGTGATCGATCAGTGCAGCAAACAAACACACAAACTCTCCTGTCGTGTCTAACTAACCCGAAATATTCACAAAATATTGACCTCATCTGAAAAATACCACATGGGAAGAGAGGCTTGGCACACACATACACACAAATTATTTCTCAAATATTCGAACTTTTAATAACGTTTTTAAGAAGTTAAAAGAGGAATTAGTACAATTATAATATAATTCCGATAAGTGAATAACAATAATACACACTACATACATAGCACATAAATATAAGGACAATAAAAAACAACACAACACTGGACTATCAACTGTTGCCATAGTGCTCATTGCCTTTAATTCAGCGAAGCGAGCGGAGCTGACTTATTAATGAGTCCGCGATATATATATATATATATATATATATATATATATTATTTTGTTATTATTATTATTATTATTATTTTTTGTTAGGTCTAGGAATTGTTTTTGTTTTTGCGTGGGCGTAAGTGTGCACATTTTCTCCTATGCTCTTGCGCGGGCCGGGTAACCTTCTTAGCAACATTTTGTTTTGTTTACCCGCCGTACGAAGTAGCGATGCCCAGTGAAACAAATTCTGCGAAAGAGAGACAAAACGTTAGAAACGCTCGGTCAAGAGCTTTGAGGGCGTTAGAAACTCCAGAAGAAAAATTAGTAAGGAGAGAGATAAGAAATGAAAAAGACAGGGCAAGGAGGAGGAGAGCTAAAACGAAACAGAAACAGGTAGCAAAGTAAAGAATCTTTCTTTTTGAAACGCCATTAAATGTTCCTAGCCACACCAAGCATGCATGGAATAGCTGCAATTACAGGGAACATGCATCACTCACTTCGCTATTTTGTGCTATTAGAGTGCATCACTAGTATATGTACACACACACACACACACACACGTATTACACACACATTTATACGTAATACGGAAACTTGGGGGGGAACTGTGGGGAGGTTGAATCAACATTATAGAAATTTATCGGGTTTAAATTAACATAAAAGTAATGACACTCTTAAGGCATAATTTTCATGGGAGCAGGTGGGGCAAAGCCATTTTCAGAGAGGCAGGAGGGAGAAGAGGGGATGAAATACCTTGCTTAGTTATTCCCCCGCAATACTCAAGACATTAGGTTCAAAATCTCATCTGCTTTCTTTTCAAAACTTGATTAAAATCTAATCACTCAAGAAAAGATCTGGCCAAGTATCCCTCATCAGTGAACCACATCTCTATTGAAACCATAAATAAAGTATGCCCATACACATGTGTAGCCTACCTCACACTAGCCACTGTATTGTGGAGCACAATGCTTATACTTTACTAGTGTGACTCAACACAACTCATAAATGCACTGTTTTACTACGACATGTATACCTATAGATCTGCATACTTCTGACATGTGCAACACACACACACAAGCATTAACTCCAGTGTGATTTCAATGAATTCAAGTCTTGAACCCTCAGATACCCCTGAGGTCTGAAAGCATGTGAGAAACCGGCTAACTGAACTGCAAACAGGCCACTACTGTGACAGTTAACGTGTGTGTGTGTGTGTGTGTGTGTGTGTGTGTGTGTGAAGCAAGCACCACTAGCACATAGAGCAGGAATAGCTAACTGAAATCCTAACAACCCTAACTAAATTACAGTTGCATGTGTGTACACACCTCCCTCTAAATAACCAGTTGGGCCTTGACTCTGCCTAGTAGCCTGCACATGTAAAGAAAATGAGTATCTTACCAACTAAGGTGTGTAGATCTGAGGGCAACCATTGTGCTGACCTAATGCTCTGACCTTTGAGTCCTGAGGTTAAAAAAAAAATTGGCTTGCCGAAGTGACTTTTAGCTTCAAAGAGAATGACTGGAAACTACTGATACTGTTACACACACACATACACACTGAGGATGCCAATACACCCACGAGCACACACACACACCCACGAGCACACACACACACACACACACACACTGAGGATGCCAATACACCCACGAGCACACACACACACACACGTAACCACAAAGCTCCTGATGCCAGTTATCATGCACTATGTGTACGCTGTGAGGGTTGCCATCACGTAGCCACGGCATTAGCGACAGAAGTGCGAGATGCCAACAGTTTTGATAAACCTGTTCTGAGTAAACAAAGTGTGCACGTTATTTCAATTCACAGTCTGGTATTTTTTTCTGAATATATTATTATTATTTTGCTAGTTTAAGCCAGATGAGGAGTAATACTCTAATTACATAATATATATACCATATATACTTTCACTTTCTGTTCCTTACTTGATTCCAAGTCATCACAAACACTAGCACACAAACATACGCCACATTATCTAAAACCCAGCATGCATACGTAGCTCTAGAGAACTCACTCTATAACACATCCTAATAAGGCACATACTAAATACATACAAACACACATACATACAACACTTTATTAAAACACAAACTAACGCTTGCTATAAAAGTGCACACACACACACAGACACAAGTAGTCTAGAAATGTCGGCAGGCACCGGTCTAGTCCACAGAACCACAACATTTAGTGTTTTTATATGCCCTTGGATCTCGTCTAAACGCCGGGTAACACGAGACATTTCTCTCCGTATTCATAGCTATGATTAATGTGTCAGTGTTTAGATATGATCAGGTGTTGGAAGATAACGACAGAAATAACAAACTCTGTCTAACTACACTAGTGATCCCCCAATAAATAAACAGCAAAACATGACCTCGCAAAATAATTCAAATGGTGGAGTCCATACGTGCACATACACATGTAGCCTCCCTAGCAACCAAGGAATGTAATATTCCACTGTAAGATCACAGGAGAACCAACTCAGTCATTGTATCTTTCATGGCAGTAGCTACAGAGTACTATCTCTCACAGCTTGAAAAAAACTGATTCCTTTGAGGAAGGTGGGGCTAGATAAACACAGCATTGACACCAGCAGCCATGGATAAGGCTGGGAGAAACAACTTTTCCAAATCAACAGATATTATAAACACCCTCAATAATACCAATAGATTGGACGTATTTGGTAAGAGGTCCTTCTGTCCATCGCTACTGTATTGCATACTCGCAGAAAGAGCCAAATAAGGAGGAGGAGTGAGATTTACTACAGATATCACCACCAGGCTATTTATGGAATAACTGATGAATTGTATTAGACCCCCTGCTGGCATTGAGGCATACTGATGACAATGTTTGTGTGTGTGTGTGTGTGTGTGTGTGTGTGATAAACTTGCCGAGCACACTGCAACATATCCTAATAAGGAATTACTAACATACATACATACATACTTATATCGACACGATAAACAAAAAAAGCCTCGCCATGGCAACACTTGGACCCGCCAGAGCCCCCAGCTGAGAGCAAGGCAGTGCATGAATGGATAACTCGAGATATTGTGAACCAATAAGACTGAATGTTTCATTTCACATATTACTATAATTAAAGAAGAAAACGATTACATGCTCCAATATACATACATGGACACCATGTCCTGTGGACATGTTTCAAATCTAATCCAATGAAACAGTAGATTTAATAGCGTCAAAATACGTATGCTGAATTGTAAAATTTTAGAAAAGTAGAAAAAAAAAAATTACTCCGTTCAAGCTCCTTTATCATTGCAAACATTAGTACGAATGTCTCAGGTGATGTATAGATACTGCACCAGAAAAAATAAATAAATTGAAAAAAAAAATAAAACAATAAAATGAGTAAAGGAGAAGGGACTTACTCACGGACCATATTTCTACTCAATGACTCAAGGGTGGAAGAAGTTCACAAGGTACGTATTATGAGCACGTGCAAATGACACTTAGCTTGAGTAGTCAATGAGTCTCCAATAGTTTACAAACACAGCCAGGCAACCCTAGGGCTTCTCGGAAGTCATCCCTCAATGGAAATAGCAATTAGTAGACTCGTGTGAAATGAAGGAAAGGTGCCGGAGGGAAGAAAAATGATGTCACAACAGATACAATAGTTGGAAGAGTTTCCTGAAAAGCATTTTTTATGGTCTATAGGACAGCAGATGAAGTTCATGAACCAACAATGTCACCCTTTCATGCAACAATGGAGTGTCACCTTCACACAAATGCTGTCCAGTCACCCTATCTCCCTGAATCATTCCTGCTCTAAACCCAACCATTGTATTCCATAGTACAACAGGAAACGGCACCCCCCATAGTGTTACACACACACACACACACACACACACACACACACAGGCGATGAGAAGAGTGATATCTAAAGTCTGCAAGTCTGCAGCATTCATATGTCTCTCTTGGTAAATAAAGACCACTGTTAAGAGTTTCAGAAGGAGTGAGAGGATGGCACGAGAATTTACAGACAGTGTGAGTGTTAGAAGTGTGCCTGGTAAGATCCTCCTTTGTCACCTCCACAGTGATGTATCTGCCAGCCCTAGCTTCACTGAATCTGCAGGAACACACTATTGGCTAGTCTCAGGTAAGTAGTAATGGTCACTTCATCTTATTCAAGGTACCCTACCAAATTAATTCCAACATTCACAACTCCCTGGTCAAGTTTTGATCTTGTCAATGCTGTGATTCAATTACTTTCCCTTTCAACCATACAAAAGTCACAATACCCTGTGAAACCAAAGAGATATTTTCATTCAGACTTTAATCTTTCCATGACCCCATTTAAAGACTCACGAAACTGACGTAGGCACACACATACAAACTCCTGGGTCTGGCAATAGCCTCATTGGTGGAATGACAAGAATGTCAGGTCTAGCAGTCGCCAAGACGATGAACACTCTTTAATCCGACACCAGACCACCGCTAATTGGTTTACGTTAACTGCCAGACTACTGAGGCTATTGAAGTACAGAGTAAGGGGGCCCAATATGAGAAAATTGAGTAGGGGGGGAAAAGGGGGGAGGGGGCTGGTTGACTTTGGCACTAATGACAACAAAAATGTTATCAAAAGTTTGAAGATTATATAAAACAATATCAACACATGTCCGTAACCACAGGCACACATGCGCACACTTTCACATGTAACACACATACTACACGTATCACTACAACACGAAGTCATAAAGAATGTCAGATATCTGTCAGAGAGAGGATTAACACCAGGGAAGAGCTTCTCCAACTATTTACAGACTTGAGAAAGTTTAGCTTAAAAGTGTAGCTATTGACCTGAATCCAGACTTTAATGCCGGCTATTTAAAGTATACTGCGGACTAACCCTCGAGTGACAGAATCAGCTGATAATATAAGCTCAAACAAATCCTTTCAAACGTCTTCATACTCAAGTACACAGGACTACATGATATTGAAAACTGGACATGTTGATTACTGAAACTGAAGAATCACAACAAAACACTGCAATGACCTACAAGGAACATGCCCTCATACAGGCTTCACTGAAATTCTTTCTGGCAGATCTTAATTAGCACAGCCAATATATGTGTCAGTGCACAGGAAAACTGGGCATAACACGACACCCGCAAAAAGAAATTGTTTCTTTGCACTTATTTGTTTCTCCACAACTAGGTAGTGAGCTCTTCAAGTTTTATAGCCGTAGCTTTTATCATTGTCAAAAATTGCGACCTAACCGTCTTCAATCCACAGGCTTCTTTAATATAAATATAACTATCTTTACCCGATGTTTGCGTGCACCACGTTGAGCCTGATTTTCCTGGGCGCGGTTAGATACATACTCAGGTAACTTAACTTACTCTTACGACAGCTGAACTAAAACGTTCTCTATCAAACACTTTAATCATCCTCTGGGATTTACTAACCAAGAGTGAAAAAATACAGCATATTGATACACTATATACAGCACAAACTGGCCTGTCCATAGCCATACTATACATCCATCCATCCATCCATTTATCAAGCACTAACCTCCTCAATGAACTACTACATTGTATCACATCCCACAAATAATGCCATTCACAGCTACCAATACTACCCATTCAATCCAACCCACAAATATGTGCAGTGTGGCCAGACTGAATGGTCTCCACTAAATGATACATGCTGTGCTTACAACACCAACTTGTAGGTTGTGTGTGAGATCAACACTAAAATTGCATGAGTAACACCCCTCCCCCCATTCATAAAAAAAATAAATAAAAAATCAAGAGTAAGCTGAAAGTCAGTTACACTCGTATAAAATCTATCCAGTCTCTATCAGGTACAAACCTGTGCATTGCCTGTATTTTGCCCCACAGAAAAACACTATACATCATCATCACCTTGGTAACTAATCGCAGAACTTGTACATTCACTCTAACACTTGCACACGTGCGTGAAGACGATATGTTCCAAAATCATGTCGTTGATGTGCGTAGTAGAGGGTTTACAGTAAACAGCTTTCAGTTTTTTAACGGGTGAATTGAAAACGCAGAGACTTAAGGTGATTCATAATACCCACACAAAATCATACATACACGCACATATGTACACACACCCACACACAAATAGAACAACACTGCGTCAGCTGACTGTGAGACATAAACCGCCTGAAACTAACGTGAAGACTCTGATTGCATATAAATTTCATGGTATGGAAGTTATTTCGCCAGATCTCACTAAAGAACTAGTGCAAACACACACACGCACAAATTCCTGTTACCACAAAAATACAGTGTGTATGGGGACCAATTTTTTTTGGACCCAATGAATCACTTGTAAAACCCAGCTAGGCTGTGAAACCAAAATAGCTGAAATGATAAAAAGAAAGTATGGAAACCTTAGTCCCAGCTAGAGTACCGTTAAACAAAAATAAAGACTTAACCCACCCACTGCCCATCCAACCAGCTAGGGAGAAGAAAAAAAAGGAAAAAAAAAAGAAAAAGAACTCACGTGCACACTTGAGCACCTGTCTGTAGAGGCCCCAGGCCATGTCCCCGCAGTGATCACAATACTCCGGCTTATTGTGAGGGATGGACACCGGCTTGAAGTCGTGGTCTATCTTCTTCTCCGTCTCCCCGTTCTCTGCATAGCTGGTCTCAAACGGGTCTACATACTTATCCTGGCTGTGCAGGTTGATCTCCGGCGTAGACGCAACTGGGTCTACCACAATGGAGTAAGCCAGCTTCTTGCCTTTCTTCTTCTTTGGCCTACTTATTCTCAGCGTGTCTCTAACTTTCTCAAACGCAGACACCGATCCCTCTCCATTGCCTTTGTCAGCTGAAGCACTGACCACTCCGTTCTCCTTTTGCAGTGAAATGGTAGGAGCAGAGTTCATTCGAGAACTAGCATTACTGGATGATACCGAACTTACCTGAGGCACTCCGTTGCTCAGTCCGGTAGTACTAGAACTATGAGATGAACTGCTAGTGGCACCCGCTGAGACGTCCGTGCCGGAGTTGACAAGGATCCCTTTCTTCTTCCTGAATGAGCCGCCCGTGCTAACTCCATTTGATGCCCCGTGGGTGTTCATGTTGGGAGAGCTCGTCCGCTGGCCACTTTTCTTCAAATCAGTTGCCGTTTTACCACTCGGAGGCTTGCCCGCATCTGACTTCCCATCAGCCTTGACCCCAGATGTTAATTTCGAGTCCCCCTTCATTTCGGTCTTGTTCGCTGACCGCACGGGGGAACTACTGCGACCTGTGCTTGGAGCCGAAGCATGAGTTTGACCTTTGCTGTTCTTTGCGGCTGCACTAGCACGGGGAGTAGGCGAGCTGCTTCGGATGCGGCTTGGTGAAGCACTTCGTTGTGAAGCTCCATTTTTGGATTCTACACGGACTCCCTGAGTAGGAGACGCTCTATTTGTAGGGGAAGAACTCCTCAGAGAAGGCGAACTTGATTTAACACTCGCTCCTCGAGGAGGTGAACTGCTGCGTACACGCCCTGAAGATGTGGTGCTCAAAGACAGGCTCCCATTAGCACCATTGCTTCCTCCATTTTGCACTTCCAGGTTGACAGGTCTTGTATTCTTCCCACTCGCCTTTCTTTGAACAGGAGAATGGGTGGCTGAAGTGGGCTGGGAATGTGGACTGCCTGGCCTGGCCACCTTCTGTGACTTCGAGATGGAGTTGGCTCTGGTGCCCAGCTGAGGCGTAGAAGAAGCGGACTTCGAACCGCCTGTCGGTAGCCTCTTTCTGTGAGAGACGGTAGTGCCGCCATTGACTTGAGCGGCTTCGGGTTGCAGGTGGTTTCTCGTGCGGCTGTCAGAAGTGGCTGACGTACTCATGTTCTCTTCTTCGGCAGAGGACACAGACGACGCAGAATTGGATTCCAAAACTACCCACTTGTCTTCTCCGACTACCTTCAGTTCAGTGGTTATGATTTCAGGTCCTAGTACTTCGCTGTCCACTTCACTTTCGGACTCTAGCGGCGGGAAAAGACCTGAAATAAGTTTCTTAGGTAAACTCAATAAGCTTTCTTTTAACCAAGACGTGACTGTAGAACTCCTCACGTCGCCACCATTGGCCTGCCCTCTATCACCGCCACCACCACCAGCATCTAAAGAATTGCGGTCAGATGTGCGTTCTGCCATCCGGTCAATCGGAAGCGGACGTTAATATAATGGCGAAAAATGGGGGGAGAGGCTGCAGGTTGATTTCCAGGTGACAAAAGCGAGCGGAGGTAGATTCAGATTGGGAGCTTCCTCTGACAAAAGCGAGCGGAGGTAGATTCAGATTGGGAGTTTTCTCAGTTTGTGCTGGAGTAAATTGGTATTGAAGTTGCAGCTACTGATTTCTGATAAAAAAAAAAACACACAAAAAAACCCTCTGGAGCTCTAGAGTAGACCAGAACACAAGAAAGGATAAACAACTGTTATCACCAATTGACACCTATCTAGCTCGCAATAAACTTGTTGTGCGCTTACCTGTTCAAGCAGTAAAGAACGCTATCAGGCCATGGAGTAGTTTAATGTTTTGCAGTGTGAGGTGAATTGAGCTTCTTGTTAATGCTCACCTGCACTTAGCCCTCTCCGTGAGCTCTGGTAAACAAGGCATAGCTGTGGTGGGTAGCTTCATGAATATTATTTATTGGTAATTGGCTAGTTCCTGTTCCACTTGGGAAGTTATGATTGAGAAGACTGGAAGCATAGAACTCTGGCTATTACAACAATGTTCTGTAGTAAAATAATAGTTAGGCGCTGCTTCAGAGGGAACTACTGTATTTAGGGTTCCTAAAGTCCCTTGATTGTAGTGTCCTGAGTGCAGCGAGGGTGCTACACTTAGGACCTGAGGGACCCTAAAAACAGTAGTTAATGACTGCTCACAGCGCCTAACTATTTTAGAACCCAGCAACAGTTCCTAACAACACAATTGGAGGGACTCTACATATAGAAGCCCTGCCGTGATGGCGGGGGCACTACATATAGAATCCCTCCCTGAAGGCGGGGGCACTACATATAGAATCCCTCCCTGAAGGACCTAGCTAAGAGATTTAAAGTCCCTCTGTCACAATACAAAAACTACAGTAGCTATGTTTTAATACTATCTATCTGACCTTTGGTAATGGATACAACGTAATTCTTAATATATCACCATAATTCTGATACTTAACATAATACCTTACATCCAGATACTGGCCTTAAGATTTCACAGCAGAATCTAATCTTGAGGCAATTCCAGAAGCTATTTCACCTTCCTCGTTTTGTCAGCATCGAACAATTCCATTCGCTCTATTCTTACCCTGTGTCCTGAGTGCATTTCTATATTCAGCAAGTAGAGAAGAGACTAATAATTGTGACTTTGTGAATTTATTACTTGACCGCAGGCACCAGTGGAATACAATCTGTAGGGAACTATTGATCGTTATACAATGAAGCAGTGAATTCCAATCAGACATGAAAAACAACAACAACAAACAAACAACAACAATAAACTGTTTTAAAACTATCCAGTAGAGATATTACATTATGAGAAATATCACTCATTGTTTTTATTTTTGTTTGTTTGTTTTTTATCTTGAGCTCAAAAGTGTTCACAGGAAGAAGTCTGACAGTTCACTGCTTCTGGAGCTTCTTCTCTACAGAGAGAAACAATAGAAAAGCTTATAATAGTGTCATTTGATCTATAGTAGCTGTAACATAAGTGGTAATCCAATACATCTGTACTGCTGCTTACAAAAGAATGAAATACCTTGCAAATGTTATGATTGCTTGCAGATACACTTCACTCAGTACACCCATTTAATCATATATCATACTTAACACACCCATTGGATCATTATGATATACTCATCACACACATGTAATCATTTAGCTATTAAGATGCATACTAGCCACACCCATTGGATCATTGTGATATAACAATGATTGGATCATTGTGAAACATTTTGCTTATGAAGTGTACTTGCCACACCCATTGGGTCACCAAACTATTGTGTAGATGCGTACTAGGCACATCCATGTAGCCATATAAGTAGTAGATGCATATAAAGTATTTTATTTGTGTCTAATGGTGTTTGAAGCAAAGGTATGGTATACTTTTTAATACCAGCATACCATAGACGAAGGTTGTTAAGCACCTCCCTCTTTGTTAAGCACTGCTTTTTTTGTTTTGTTAAGCACCTCCCTAAGTGCTGTTGTTGTTGTTTTTGTTGTTGTTGTTTTTTGTTAAGCACCTGTTTTCTTCCTGGCTTTTAGTACTTTTTATAGACTCCATGTGCCTTGTCTACTGCTGGTTGGCACTCAGCCCCAGTATTTAGCTTATCACACGCTATTAAGCGCCCATTGTTTTTTAAATTAAGCACCCTTTTCCCTTACCATTTGGAGTCATAAGCAGGGGCACTTAACTAACCTTGTCTAAGGTATGTGAATTATCTGACTGCAATTGCCCCTGAGAGTAGCAATGATCATCCAACAACTTTACTATTAAGAGCAACACTATGAACCTTCTAAGTATTTTTTATAACAAATAGAGCAATGTACTTAATTGTGGCTAACATCTTACAATTCTAATGGAGACTTCAATCCAGTATCTGTAGATGCACTTTGAAGAGATGGACTTGTGCAATGAAATGTAGTACATCGATCTAGCAAGGAGTTAATAATAGTATTATCACATTAATTGGTGGCTACCGTAATAATGTGAGACACCCTATGGAGTGCACTAGTTTATGTCATTTGTTATTGGTATACAATATATCTATTAAATGCTTGTTTGTCAGTAAAAATGATAAGGGTGTGTAAACATGAATATTTCATTAGCAGAGCCAGGTTAGTAAAGTGTTCTCAGTAATGACAAAGGGGAACTGATGTATCTAAACCAAATGGTAGCTAGATGATAATAACAAAAAACAACAAAAACAACAACAGCAACAAAAACAAACAAAAAACAATAACAACAACAACAAAAACAACAACCATTAGCTACTACTGCATTCCAAAGTTAGTGCATCAAGTGCCACTGTGCAGCAGGTATATTATATATATATATATATATATATATATATATATTTATAAATAGAATAATACATCATGCACAAAAGGTATATAGCATTAAGTGATAGAGTAATATATTTAGTAATCATTTTGTTTGGGCAGTGCAGAATGAGCCGGCTAACTTTGGCAAACCCAATTAATAGCTCAAACGTTTGTTTACTGTTTACCTGTCAATATGATGCATAGCAGACAACATTTACTCTATTTTATTTATTTATTTATTTAATTACTCTTATGTTTGTTGTTGTTGTAATAATTTACTGCTATAATTGTTATTATTATTATTTTGGTTGAGAATTTTAGGCTCAGAGTTCAAGAAATAATCATTACAATTATGGGTGATGATGACTCTACCTTCAGTTGCAATAGTATTGCCTGCAGAACAACTTCAGAAGGAGGCGGTTCTTTTAGACACTGTTTCTAATAAAATAATTCAAAATATTAAGTTCAAGTATGAATTTTTGGTACATGTTCCACTTCCTTTCCTCTCCATACTCTATATTCTCTATTGTCATACTCTCATTCCTGCCTCCATTATCCCTTCTCTCATTCTCTATTCTCCATTGCCTATCTTCCTATCCCTATCTCCCAATCCTATCTCCCTATTCCCCATTCCTTATCTCCCTATTCCCTATTTCTTATCTCCCTATCCATTACTCATTTCTATAGCCAGAAAACATTCAGGTATAAAGTTATAAAGACATAACTTCTTTTCTAAAAAAAAATGCAAATAGTTGTTTACATTTTGGGATCCTTTGAAAAGTGTCTAGTTATTGCAAACATAGTTTCTTTATGAAACAGAAATATTACCATATTGACTTCATTTTTGTGTCTAAAGTAGTAGGTCAAACTGACAAGTATTCAATTAATTATGAAGTCATTGCAAAAACATGACCTTGTCTTGAAGTGACGACAAACTCCATATTAATTTTCAGTGTTATTTTATGCACCACAATCTTGTAGGCCTAATATTAATTTTAGAAGGCAAGATTGGGAGGCGAGTGAAAAGGTTGGAAAATGTTTATTAGCTAATAAATATGGCTGAATATCCTGCAAACAGAATGAAATTGGAAGAAGTATTTGATGTTGCACTGTAAACGTTGCTTTGTTGAAAATTGTGTATTAATAGGTAGCTAATTGACATTATAATAATTATATTAAAATATTTAATGATAAAAGTGTAGTTAAATTTTAACTACAAATGTATCATTAAGTATTGATAAAAGGACACTTCTGTGATACAACAACACTCATCGTATAGAATAATGACTATAAAATAATCATAGTTATTCAACCCAAGCTGAGTGTTGTTTAGCATTTTGATCAAACACCATACACACACAGGGGTTCATTTAGGAATTAATCTAAGAGGGGGTGAGATTGAGTTTGCGCTATCTCAATAGAGCAGATATAAAAATAAATTATGATTTAAGCATTTGCAATCACCTTCATTATTCAATATTTGGTGCTTACGCTATTTTAAGAATATTTGAAGGGGGACAAAATGATTTCAAGGGGGGTGGGAGGGGGGGGGGGGGGGGGGGGGGGGAAGCGCCACTGGCCCACCAAATGAACCCCTGCATACATTTATATTGCAGTGTAGAAAACAATAGTGACTAGCAACAGTTTATCCTCACACACCTAGCTCCTTTGTCTGCCTTTTTGTTGATAATTTCACAAATGACATCCACCACTTTGCGGTTTTCCATAGGAACAGCAAACTATTAGGAGGTCTTTGTACATTCCCAAAGGATTCATCATTTTCTAAAGCTTAAAAGCAGCAGTACTAAGAGATAACATTGTGTTCAGTTACTAAAATTTTCTACTAATATAGTTTGGATTGCTGAATCATTGACTTGAAACTTCATTTTGTTTGGCTTTCAATTTAGTTAGTCATTAGCTAGTTTTTTAGCTACTTCGGAAAATTTATCTTCTTTTTGGTTTGTAATAATACATATTAGTGACTAACCAATGCTTATTATTTTCTTCTTTGCCATCTCTATAATAACTTCAATTATTATTTATGATCTCTTTTACTTTTTTCTTTTTAACATAAACTACATGATAATTATTTGCATACCTTGTGAAATATAGTGTTTTAGTTAAACGACTGAAACATTTTTGTCAATAAATTGAGGTAATAGTTTGAGGAAGGCCTCCTACGTCCATTCCTGAGAATATTTCCACTCTCATTTGTAAATGTCAGCTGCTTTATGCACAAGTTTACCAACACCTTGTCCAGTCTACACACTGGTGTATCATTGTTGCACAATGAATTTGAGATATTGTCTAATGTAGACTTAGAACAATTATCTCTTCTTAACGTCAACAACATCTCACACATTTCAACACTTAGTCCTTTCTCGTAGATGGAGTCCTTTCTCATCTTGAGTGGTGCAAGAATAGCACATGGAGTGCTGGAATGTACAACAGGGACTTCTTGTTTGGTGGCAACAGAATATATTACATGAGATTTCTCAATGATCTTGTTTGAAAATATTCTGATGTGATCCTTGTTACCTTTTCGACTAGCTAGCTATTTCATTGAAGACAATAAAATGAATAAAAAATTGATGATAAATTTCATTATTAAGCACTATATGACCATTTTTCTGGACAATATTATAGAAGAAATATATTGACATACCGATCATAAAGTATGATATAAAACCATAGCACTATACTCATTCAGTCATTCATTTATGTAGATACTAGCTAGCTGCCCTTAAGTTTTGTTGCCTTATTAGTTTTTGTTTTGTTTTTGTTTTTCGTTTCTTTCAGAGTTGTAAGTTTAATCCATGCATGTAAGATGAAGTTTCAACAAAGGTTCATCTCATTCAACTTTAGACCAGTCTCTGTTGTTGCTTGTTTAGCTAGTGGTAGATAAAACTTACATTACAATACAAATTACTAGCTTGATTGTGCTACTATTGATATCACCTTCATCTATAACATGGCATAATAGTGAAAGTTTTCCTTTTTTCATATTAAACATAGAATGAAGTTAGTCAATTGCTCATAGCTACACACTGCAAGTGTACATTATTCAGAATTACATAAAATTGAAAACAAATTTCTATCATTTCAACCGTTTGGGTGGTTCAATCCATTTTAAGACTTTAATCAATTAGTCCTATAGCTAGCTTCAATTTGCTGCATACCATCATTGCTAGTTGCTATCAGAACTTCAAAAAAAAATAGTTTCTTAGTGTTTTGGGCAATGATATTCTGGAAGTGACATGGAACTCTAATTCATTAATGTGAGGTTCACGCACATCATTCTGCTTTTTCTTAGTTCTTCTTCATAACTACCACTGTGACAGAATTATCCTTCAGGCTCTTCTCAAAATGAGCTAACTCCTGTAACATCCATTGGACACGTCATAATTCAATAAGAGCTGAAGTAATCTGTTACATGCTGAAGAATCTCCACATCATCCGTTTTTCTGATATGATCTGACACACAGAGACAACTATTGTGACTCAGTGATGACTACATCTATAGTAGCATTCCTGAGCATACCACTTGCAGTAAATGAAATCATTTGGATGGGAAACACTTGAAATCATCTTCATGTACACATGGCTCTTTCCTGAGACTATTATGTGAACTTAGAAACTATTCTGGAGCACTTAATGAGTTAAATGTGTAGCTACTATGAGTTGCATGTATGTATTAAAATCACCATTCTATTGTTTATAACCCATTATGGGATGTTGAAGCTCAAGTAGCTAAAGGTCTTTAGAAGTATGGAGAAGTTGAACTTCAGTAGTGGTTGAGAAATTTTTGTGCTAATCAATGTTTTAGATGTGTCTTGATCCATGCTTCAGGTTATGCTTGGGTGTCAGTAATGCCGCGACCGGTGGTGTGTGTGTATGCATGAATAATGCATGAGCCTATACAGTTTTGGTAAAGTATCGTCACCCCATGATAGGTAAAGTATAGTCACATTCAGTAGAAAGTGGTTAATTCTAAAAAGCGGGTGCTTATGCCACTCCCCCACAACCCGCGAAAACTGATAATTGCGCAGAAAAGCATTTTCGCATGACCACACTTTAAATATTTATGAGAAGTGACACAAAAATAACATAATAAATGGTAGAGGAGAGAATAAATAAATAATGAAAGTGAACTATAAAATGACTCAAAGATTAAGACTCTTCTGGGAGTATGATTGCATTAGAGTCCAGCAGAACAAGAGGACAGTCGACATTGAGGCGTGGGTATCTGTGTGGCACTTGACCCTGCAGGCAAATGGAGGATGCAAGAGAACATTACAAAGTAAACATTTAAAACCATTTATTAAAATGAATATCACATTTAGAAATAATATCGATAACTAAATTGAAAAATCAAAGTTACAGTGGAACCTCTCGACAAAGGGACTCTGAAGAACAACTTGACTCTTAACAACAGCCAGCGTAAATGGAACACAGTGATCTACTACAATAAAAAATAAACTCTGAAACCAGCCAAACTCTCTACAAGGGTCAAAAGACTTGACCCCAAGCATGGCCTTTGTAGAGAGGTTCACTGTAGTATGTAGTTTTGTGTGCAAAAAAATAAATAATAATAATATCCACACATTAATTCAAGTATCGTGTGTAGTATTACTAGGGGTGTGCTTGAGCACAAATGGCGAGCGAGCCTAAATCTACACTATTGTTAAATGATTGATTTTAACTTCTAACACTAGAACTACTAAATAAAGTCGAGTTAAATTACGTATATACAGTAAAGGCATTCAATGCCATAGTAACCACTCTCGCAACTGTTTGAATTGAAGAAAAAAAAAAAAAAAAGCAACAAAATCAAGTCACGTAACTTAAACTTTTTTTTTGGTGATATTCTTAGTAGTAGTTATAAAGCACAATACTTTCTCACAACTGAACATACCTACGCAAAACTTGCCTTCGTGGTTAGTCTAGTGGACAAATATTTCAAGTAAATACTGTTGTATACGGCTTATAACAATAACAAATAGAGTATTAACTTACCACCACCACTAAATCGAATAAAAATGGATCTCCTATAAGTTTTTGAGTTTTAAACTGCACCCGCAAAAGAATTCAAAGCGGTAACAATTCAATTTCTAGGATGATGCAATTAATGATAGATAAACCGGAGTATTCTGTTTAGTGAAGTTTGGGACGGGGTCGAACACAGAGATAATACAAAAATATGCGAGGTACAAAGTACACAATGACATACGTATGTCAACACATATAATAAACAAACAAATATCCCCGATTTTCAATTGTGTTACCCCTGAGAGTGTCTCGCTCACTCCACTCGCTCGCCAATATATAGGAAAGTAAACAGCTTTGAAAATAGTTATAAATACATTGACATCCATATTTAATAAACTCCTTCGTTTACCAAGGGCTTGTAAACGATAATGTTTTATACAGATTTTTTTTTATTACCAATCCTAAAATCACCATTATTGAGATGCTTACCTGAGGCATCAAATGTGCATTATTAACCCTCTGCATAGTCCATCTGACCACACCCTTCTTGTTGCGAACCCTCTTCTCCTGATAGAACTCGTGCGCTAAATCACCATCTTCATCCATGTACATTTTCCTAAATAATTAATCAATAATTAAAATAAAAAAACAAGAACGAACAATATTACTCTCTTTATTGAACACACAGATTGGTATAAAACTTTTAATAAATTTGACCAATTTTCGGTGCATAATGTTCAAAAGGTAATGTCACAAATTCATGTTTTCAGCTACGATGACCAAATCTGATTACAGGATGCACACCCACGTAAATGGGTGGAGACTCCCAGAAATGCTAATGAACAATTGACAGTTGGCAAAACTGGACAGTTACATGTTAACCTTTCTATCAATTCGTCTGGCTGCCCAATATTTCGTCAACCCTATTTAGTTCTTGCGCGCAAAGCAATGTGTTGGCAAAAACAAGCATGTGATCATTCTTGTTTCATGTATAAGTGATTCACTCTAGATAGTATTCCTGATGCATAAATATTGAACAAATTTGAACATCAGAAGGTTGTAAATATTTTGTGACTCAAGCTGTGGAACCTAATACCGTAAGCGTCACTGGCACTAACAATTAGTGATTGTAGTCTTGCTGTACCTTAAATATATATACACAAGCATACTGAGGCAGATTATTGGGGGTTTATGCATAGATTACACTACGACGTGGAGGTCAGTATGGGATTTACACAACTGAGGGCCAAAGGCTCGAGGATAGTGTAAATCTCATACCGACCGAACGGAGGGGTGCAACCGACTTGTACCATGGCTCAAAGCCATGGGAAATGCACAAAAACTGATTTTGATTGGACGGTTCACTTATTCACCTCCTAGGAGGTGGGCATAAAATATATTCACCGTGAATTGAACAATCTGATTGGACAGTTTAAACGTACTATGGTACAAATATAGTTGCTGTGGCAACAGCCATGGATCAGAAATGTTATTCGCCTGTAATATTCCATTCAATTGCCTGCGGAAAAAATAACGTTGTACGACAGAAAGTGTGTAAATTGTACCCAAAAGAACTTTTTCGAGCAAAAATAATGAGAAGCACAAATGATTATGGTGATACATCATGGTTCATTTAGGTACGAAGAAAAATCTAGTTGTTTTTACTTGTACGAAACTTTCTTTCTTCGTGAACGAGTCTTGTCTTGTGAACCTCACTAAATATCATCTCTCTATCACCACTATTTTTGTTGAAAGGCAGCAGAAAGAGAACACAACATACTTCTTGTTGTCACTACTTAGAAGCGACTCTCGCAGCATTAACCAGACATTTCCCCTCAAAACAACAATATCCTCTCTTAATATTTGTACAAAATGGTAACTAGGGTATAAAATAGTTAAACCAGGCAACTCCCAGAAATATCACCAGATAACCGACCTCTCCCATGAGCTTCGCTGTTGGGATTAGTACAGCAGTTATCAGCAATAATTTCTCACACCCATGTTTTAACTATTACATTATAGATTGTATTACATTATATTTACATCCTGTTGTTTACAAAATGACATTATTTGCCAACAGGGGGAAAAAATATTTGACACAAATCTTTTAGCAATTGTTTTTTTTAACCATAAGTTCTTTTCTAAAGCTTACCCAGATCTAGTGAAGACCAGCATGCACCTCATATTGCGAGGAAGCTCGGCTACCTTCACTTCTCTGTCCGTGTAAACTACTTTGTACCTCCATTTCCTCTTTTCGACCGGCGCCCCTACTTGACCCTCTTGTTTCACCTGGTTTTCCTCCTTCTTCGCTCCTGAAATGTAGCCTCCCATGACAGACACATATCACATCATTTTTTTTGTTTTGTTTTGCAGGTAAAGATCGTTCAGTCAACACTGACTTCCGGTTAACTCACATTTTGCGGTTAAATTGTTACTAAACCGTACTTTACCCAACCGCGGTATCAATTATTACCCTGTCACGGCCAGTCGTTAGTTGTACTGGAGTTGTAGTCTTACATCGGTACGGTAGTAACATTCTATGCTCCGATGTTGAGGTTCATTTCCCTCTTCCTCCTTCTAGCCGTCTTGGAAGGTGAGGTTTTAATAGCTGTTGTGCAAGTCAGTAGAGTGTTGTTACTTTTCCGCCCGTCTACAATGTATTGGTTAGTGTCCTTCTCAGCTGTTCCTTCGCAGCGTGCTGCCGTTATAAGAAATGGAGGAATATATTTTGCCTTCAAATCAAGTAGTGGAGACAGCTTGGTGATGGCCACTTCTAAAGATGGCGCAGCCTGGTCATCTTGGTAAGGCTAAACAATTTGAGTTAAACAGTTGATAATATGCTGTCGTATAAACACCAGAGAAAATTCGCCTGTATGAATATAAATCACATGAACATTAGGCATTAAATCAATATGACCAAGTGAAAACATGCTTTCTCCCCCGCACACACCCCTTTTGGAGAACATGTGTTCAATAAGTGATTGTAGACACAGTGAAATCAAGTGCCGTTTTACTGATGCAGGTTTTTTAGGTGTGTGTTTGTGTGTGTGTGTCCCCAGAGTGTGTGCGCGTGCGTGTATATAGTGTGTGTATGTGTGTGTGTGTGTGTATAGAGTGTGTGAATGATGTATGTGGGTGTGTTGTGGGTATGTATGAGTCACATGATGGCACAGGTCAACTGAACCAGAGTTGTTTTCTCATCGGCATGGTGATTTCTATATATGGAATGTGAAGTGTTGTTGTATCAATTCACCTTGTGACATCTCTGGCTACTGGAATTCTAACCCGAAATAAAATGTTTTGTTTCTGTCCATTTTCAACATTGACTTTCCTCTCTCTCTCTCTTGTTTAATCTGCGTTTATATGCAGGGCTGCTAACAGAAGGAGCTGTGGAAATGTTTTCAGAATCTTATGTCACCGTATGGCACAGATTAGTCAAATAGAAATTGTTTTAAATGAGTAGGAATCAACATTTACTAAATATTGGAGCGCATGCGTTGAAATGTCACAGCATCCGACTTACTATTACACATTGTACTCCATCTTATTTCCTTTCATATTTGACTTAGTCCAATCTGTTCCATACTACTTTTTTACTGGCCATGCCTGTAGTTTGCAACTCGGATAGCATTACAGTTTTCTATATTGATTTATAATTGAATCAAGGGAATATTGAGACAAGAGCTATAGCTGTTTGTCAATGGCAGACTAATATTCATTTAAATGTCCAATTGTATCAGTCTTGTATACTTGGTATTTTTCTCATGCCAACTTAATCAGACAAAGGAGCTATATAAAGGTTAAATTTATCGGCAATTCTGTTTATCAGCATTTTTTAAATTTCAGGACGTCTCCGGTGAGCTCTGCACTGTCAGTAGCATGTAACCCGGTTGCCGTGACCGGCTACGTGTCTAGCGTGAAGGACTACCTAGTGATGGTGTTTGTTCAAACCACAGATGGTCAGGTAAGTACAGGTGGTAATTATAAGAAGAGCTTGATAAACATGGCATTTGTAGTAACATGTGTGAATGCACTATTTTAAGTACGTGTGATGGATAGTATATTTTTTAGTCCTTTGTACGACAATTCTTCTCTTACTGGAATTACCAGCTACTTCAAGGTCTTCTTCTTACTATTACTCTGGATTTGTAGTTTTTCCAACTTGTATGGTATCCAATGTCTGGGCATTGTATGCAATTGGACGAGTACTTCAGTTAGGCATACTACATATAAGACTGCTTTTATCGTGACTGGCTCACTGAACTGATGTTATAGTGAAGCATGTTTTGCTTATGCATGTATTGGATATCAATGGACTTGAAAATGCTTTTCAGGACTTAATAACACTAAACTCTCCTACCAATTAGCCACTGCAGCATCTAATGAATGAATGGAGTCGGCTTGTTTTACTGTTCTCTTGGACAGCTTAGTTTCATCTTCTGTGTTCTCAGCACTATGTGAAATCTGATAACACCAGTCGACACCTCATCCGGCACTTGCGGTACAATACATACCAACACCCTCAACATTTTCATGAGAAATGACAGAGCTCGTGTGCTTGTGTGTGTGTACTTTATGTGTGTGTTTGTGTATGTGGTTGTACATGTGTTGTGTGTGTGTGTGTGTGCTTATTTTGGACAATAAAGTACTTAACCAATATACAGTCATACATATATTACTATCAATTAGCTAGTGTTGCATTTCCTTGTATTCCATTCCGATACTTTCATTCCAGGTTACGGCTCTGGTCCAGAACAGTACAGACTCCACTGAGTTCCAGTCCCATGTCCTCTCCACCAACTTGCCCGTCAACCTGGCCGCCTCCCACCAGTCGCACGACCCCGTCCAGGCCATCTCTCACAAGAACCACACCTTCTTGTTTGTGAGGACTCTGACTAACACCTCACAGGTTAGGATGTGGCTCACTAACTGTTGGATTCATATATATGTGTGTGTGTGTGTGAGTGTGTGCGTGCGTGCGTGTGAGAGAGAGAGCGGGTCTGGGAAAAGGGACCTTACGACAAGAGACCTTACGACACAAAATTGAAATTGAGATATAGGCTCCAGAAGTAAGTCATCGGAAAAATTCTTTTTCTCCAATTTTTGTTTTTTGCAGAATAAGTCTTAGTGACCCTTACTCTACGTCTATGTCAAATTTCAAATGTCAAAACAACTTAAAAGACCCCAAGCGTGCCGTGGAAAGACAAGCTACTTTTTATTCTCTCTCGTTCTCGAAGTACAATAAATGGGGAATGGGCGGAGTTTCAAACAAGCAGCTAAAAAAACGGCATAGCTTTGAGACTGTTGCATGCACTCTACAGCTTACCTCCAGTGCTGAAAGTTTACCACTACATCGAGTAGAGTAGCCAAGGATTCTGACAAGACCGGCTGTGAGACACTATGAAGGCTAAAAAGAACTCTACGCAAAACTTCGTTAGTCGCCGTTAAAAAGTGGCTGCACGATTTAATTGCGTATGCGGAATACGCCGTTAAGTATACGGAAACGTTAATTATACCGGAAGTGGCAATTAAGTTTTCTCTATTTCTAGTTCAATTGCTTTGCTGAATACAGCCCAGTTCAACGGACAGTTTCTCTGCGGGTCGAAGGTTTTACCCTCCAGGATTTTAGCACTAAGTTGAAATATACTGTAGCTTTTTATTAGCATAAAAAACTCAATTTTTTTGGTTTGCGCCACAAGGTTCCTTTTCCTAGACCCACTCACAATATATATATATTATATATAATTATATATACATTGTTTGTAATAATTTACCCTTGGAAACTGCCATCTCTGTGTTATTCTGGCTACTGTCCTTCCTTTATTTTAATGTTGAAAAATCTTGAAATACTGATGGGACCAGCATAGCTATAGTATTACTATGGTGTGCTTGTCTGTCAGTAGTGACGATGACACTGTGTGTATTCATGAATAATCAACTACTATAGTAGCTGCGAATGAAATCAGCGAAGAAATGATGGCGAAGGTTTCAAAAGGGAAGGCTATAGTTTCACAAAGCCTATGTTCACAATCGTGGATAGAAGGACAGAGAGAATGAGAAGCAGGAGAGATAGACAAAAGAAAGAGGAAAAGAGGAGGATAAGAAAAGCTGAGATGGCTCATGAAACTTTTTGGTGGTGTGTGTATTCATGAATATGTGGGTCAAGAAAAGTGAGAACTAAGACTGATATAACTAAACCAACTAGTAGTGGATAATAGCTATACCTTATGCTACCTGCATTCCTAATTAGCTTAAGATAATACGTACATTGAATACCACAGTGTGGCGGGATACTTGCTAGTTTATTATTATATTGTTACTCTTTGCCAAGTAGCGTTGGCCAATTATTTAGTTAACTACAGTACCATAAACAGTTATTGACTATAGTATTTGGGTCCAATGCTCAGTGCGACACACGCTTCACTACCGATACACAGACTGAATGATGTGGTAGGAACTGACAGTGATTGCAGTTATGAGTATGGAGATTGGCCAGCTACTCAAAATTCGCACCTAAATAACCAGAACCATGCGAGTATTTTCATGCTTGTGTGTAGCAGTTGACGATATTTACATACAAATATACTTAACAATAAAATGAACATGCATGTATTCGCTGTGTTCTGCTGCACTAGCTTGCACGATTAAAAGAGAAGGAGACATTAAGCATTGGAGTAAGAGAGACATTAAGAGATGAGTGGCCATCATGGTAACATTTGAGTTTTTACTTTATTGTTTTTTATTTTCTTTCTCATTGTGTTAGGTTTACTGGATCAAATTCAAAGATCTGTTTGACTTCACCTCCAAGAAGTGGACTCAAGTCAGTCACGGCGATGGCCACTTGGCTTACGACCAGTTTGGAGCTGTCAATACATTCCTGGACCGTATTGAGCTCTTTGCCGTGTTTGACTCTGGTTACGTCATGCACACTTGGCAGGACAGTGCCGATACGTTCCACGGCGATTGGCAAAAACTGGGAGGTCCCTTTTCCCCAAGGTTCAACTCCGCCCCCGTGGTTCACCAGATGGCTCACAGCGATTTCAACGGTGTGTTGAATTTATACGTGCGAGGGACGGATGGTGACATGCACCATATTGCTCAGACTACGTGCGATAAGGTCAACAACCCCTGGGGGCCGTGCACCTGGACTGTCTACTACAGGTTGGGGGACGGCCAAGTGCCTGCTGATGATGCTCTGGAGAACCCGTTCGTAGCTTCACACAGCTTCCATGGTGGAATTGAGGTGAGTGAGAAAGAAATGTTTATTATGTTGTAGTGGTATTGGTAGTGTTAACTTTATTATTCAGTCATTCTCGGCTGAAATAATTATAATAATAGCAAATTTTCTCATTCTAACAGCCAATTAATTAACAATATTATTGGCTGTTAGAACGAGAATATTTGCTACTTTTATTATATGTTTTTAGGTATTTCTCTGTTGACATTTCACATAATTGATATTATTGTTCTCTTATATCAACTTTTTATAATGGTATATAATGATAGTGAACGATGTTTTGACAGTCATACCGCTGTCTTTATCAGCTTAAAAAATTTTTTTTTTAGTGAATTTAAATCTTTCCATTTTAATTCACTAATTTTTTTAACCTAGTGAAGACGGGTATGACTGTTGAAACGTTCACTATTATTATGTACCGTTATAAAATGTTGATATAAGAGAACAATAATATCAATTATGTGTATTATGTGTTGGTGTGCACTAGGCTTAATGGTAGAATATACGTATCATTCCTTGTAAAATGAATGTATATACTCTAAGCACACATGTACAGTAGGCGCCAAAAAAAAGTTCCGAATTCCGTCCCGTAGAACGCCCGTGGAACGGTAGTCTTTTTACCGTAGTTTTTATCGTTGCATTCCGTACCGTTTTGATTAAACGGCCGACACCGTTTACTAAAACGGTGAAGCATTTCCGTCGATTCACAGATATTTTCTAGCTAGAAACTCTTCTTATAGCTATATCAGCAAGCTAAGGCCTTATACCGACCATTAAATGCTACGGGGATAGTGAAAAAAAGCTCGTACAAAATTTTCACTTGCTTCAATAAAGTTGCAGACCGAAATTCCGATGGGCACAGAGCTATAACGAGGTCCGCACTTCGTAGATCTTCTGTTAGCTACCGATGGACCTCCAGTAGTAAAAAATCTAAGCCGAAGAAGGCCCTAACTTCGAGAAAACGTAGATACTGTGCGGTGGTCGAACTAACAATTCTCCGCAAGACAACTTCGAATAGGGCGGCTTCAAATTTTTTTAACCCGAAAAGCTCCGCCTCTGGAGCCTATAAACAAAAAATCGGAACGTTTTATTGGATAAACGATTTTTTATATTTCTTTGAGCGAGACATACGGTGAACGAGAAAGATTAAAACGGTAACGCGGTCGAACGGAACGGCCGTTTTTAACAAACGGCGTACCGTTTTTCCCCCGTTTTTTTAATCGTGCAACGGCCGTTCTACGGAACGGAATTCGGAATTTTTCTGTGTCTCCTACTGTAGGTACTTTTCAGAGTATTGTGTTGGAGTATTCTTTTCTTCTTTAAAAAAATTTTTTTTTAATGTTTTTCTCCACATCAGCCGAAATGTAGACTGAAACACTACATGTACAGGAGGAGACAAAATAAAGTTCCAGATTCCGTCCGTTTGTATGGCCGTAAAATGGTCGGTTTTTTTACCATAGTTTTTACCGTTGCGTTCCATACCGTTTTGACTAAATGGCCGACACCGTTTACTAAAACGGTAATAAAAAAAAATGGTTAAGCTTTTCTGTCGATTCACCGATATTTTCTAGCTAGGAACTCTTCCATAGCTATATCAGCAAGTTAAGCCTTGTATCACCCATTAAACGCTACGGGGATAGTGCAAAAAAGCTCATACAAAAATTTAACTTGCTTCAATAAAGCTTCAGACTGAAGTTCCGACAGCCACACAGCTATAACGAGGTCCGCACTTCGTAGGTCTTCTGTTAGCTACTGATGGACTTCCAATAGTAAAAAATCTAAGCCCGAGAAGGCCCTAACATTGAGAAAACATCAATACTGTGCTGTGCTGTAGTTGAGCTAACAATTTTCCGCAAGACAGCTTCGAACAGGATGATTTAATTTTTTTTACCCGAAAAGCTACGCCTCCAGGAGCCTGCAAACAAAAAATGGGAACGTTTTATTGGATGAACGATTTTTTATATTTCTTTGAGCGAGGCATGAAATGAATGAGAAAGATTAAAACAGTAACGCGGTTCAACGGAACGGTCGTTTTTGCCAAATGGCTTATGGTTTTCCCCCCGTTTTTTTTAATCGTGTGACAGTTGTTGTACGGAACGGAATTCGGAACTTTATTTTGTATCCTACAGCAAGTATGTCAATGCAACCACCACCCATCTGGTGGCTAGGAAAAATATTCCCTGAACCTCAGCAAGTACTACAAGTAGTTATTTAATTTTCTTTGGACAGCATAATGCTTTATTTCTATATCGTCAGGAAGAAAAATAAACTATTACAGTTATGTACATACCATGACTTTCTTTTTTCTTTTTTCAGATCTTCACAGTGGACAAGAAGCAAGGTCACTTGTATCACCTGTGGCAGCGAGAGAGAGATGGTTCTTATTCCTCGTGGGAGGACTTGGGTTCGCTCTCCTCATCCTCTCCCTTCACGTCTACTCCCGCCATTGTCATGGACGACATCGGCTGGTGGGTAGCGTATGCGGTAAGTGGTGGTCACCGATAACTTGCCGTAAACAAGCACATGAAAGACACTTTACATAGGTGAAGGTCAGATTAGTACAGTGGTGGCATGCAATCCTATTGGGATGTCAATTTAATGGGTGGGGGGGAAGGGGGGGGGGGGGGGGGGGGGGGGGGAGGAAGGGGAATGAGGAGAGAAAAGAGAGATATGTTGTGCTATTTTCTTCTTAACTACATCAGATATTGTAAATGGGAAGAGCAACAACATTGGATTGAATTTGAATTTTATTATTTTTTAATTGTGCTTTCTATCAGTGAGATCTCAGAAAAATCCCTTTTGGGCACTTCAAGTTTTTCCGTCTTCGATTTTGTAAACTTTATGCAATGCTTCTCAAATTTTCAGCTTGATTCTACCCAGGCTATGGTGAAGTTCCTGGAGAGGCCCATTAAGTTTGTCTTGTCTTCTGAGCATGTGCAGTACGACCACAATGTGAGTGTAACATGGGCCATACCTGATGATCAAGCTACCCACATGGACTGGATTGGTAAGTAGGTGGGGCTAATGAAGATTTAGTATTTGGGGCTAGTAATGTGGCAGAATAAGATGGTGCTTATAACATTCACTTAGTGAATCAGGTTGCAGAAAAATGGAGTTATATTTGTGGGTGGGGCCACTATAGCAGATTGCGGAGTAGGTATGGGGGGGGGAGGGAGGGGGGAACTAGTCCATTGTTAATTATGAATTATGGTATATTTAGTCCCATTAACCGGTTCTATAATCTTTGTTAATTATTCGTGACCTGTAGGGGTATATCAGAAAGGGGCTGCCTCTCATGATTACTTGGACTTCTGTTATGTGGGTGGATCCCAGAACCCACTCAAGGACCCAGTCCCTAAAGGAACTCTAAACTTCACTCTCATATTACCCACAGGAGACTATGACATCAGATACATGTGAGTTATTGTTGTTGTTGTTGTTGTTGTTATTGTTATTGTTGTTGTTGTTATTGTTGTTGTTGTTATTATTGGTGTTGGTGGTTGATACTATGATACTATGTACTTCTAATAGCAGTAAACCAAAAGTTAGTAACTATTATTAAAAAATTTTTGACCATCATACCCATAGCTGTTAAAAACTGGTCGTGTTTTACAGGTCTCCATGCATAGCAACCTTTCTCCACAGCCTTTAGTAATTAGAAAATAATAAAATTTATTTAGAAAACTAATATTATTTTTTAAGTTTTTAAAGGGAAAAATTACCCGTGAAAAACGGAAGGTCGTATCCGATTTTTCATAAACTATTTTTAATAGTGTCTTTCTCCCTCTGTTGAGCTTATTATTTGCACTTACATTGGAACACAAGTCTTTCAAAATAATGTACGTATGTGGAATCTGATGTTTGAACATATATTGAGCATTTTTAGTTATGAAGTTTTTAATAACACACACACACACACACACACACCTACCTTGAATACAGGGTAAACAAGGCTTATGTGGCCTCGCTGCAAAGCTCAACTTCAGTGAGTGGGAAACCTTCCAAGGAGAATTGGGTGTTCTTCTTTGACGGGCTTTCTCGTGGATTGGGGGGCTTCAACGTTAATGTCACCAAGTGTGTGGATGATGGAGATAAGACTGTAGAGCAATTCAAACAAGCTTTCACTTACTTTGAAGACAGGAAAATATTTGAAGGCAAGCTATTGTATTGTACAATATGGGGAAATTTAGTGTGTTTGGAATTTTAATAAATGGTTTGTTTACTTGCCTACTTGATCGATAGTATAAATGGTCACCAAGCCCTATAAGTCGTACACATTATTGATTGAAGAGGGCAAGCCCATAGGCTATAGAGCTATCGATCATAACGAGCTTTTATCCAAAGTCATTACTCTTATATGGGTACCAACAATGTAAATGATTTTTTACATTTGTTTGTAAATATAGCTAGGTTAACTGTCTAGCTGTTAGTGCTGAAGCACGTTGCTAGTATTATTAGTAACCCTCATCTTGCTTGTTATAGTTGTTGACCTGTTTGTTTGTCTGTCACGCTCTGATTTTGGAGATTACTATGACAATTAACTGTTGATTGTTACTTAAAACAATCTTTGTTGTTGTTATTTATTTTGTTTGTTTGTTTGCAGGTCTCCATTCATTTGCTGGTGGACTGACAGACTTCAGAGATGCTCTGGTTCAATGTAACGAGACCATTATAATAAAAGACCTAACCAAATTCATCACTGACCTCATATCCTGCACTGAAGGTAAATACAAGCTGCAATAAATATCCACGCAGGTGTTTGTAAGGCACAGACTATTGGTTTAATACTAATTTCCTGACTTTTAAGATGTCATCACATGTCATTTGTTACATACAAATGGCATTGACAATAAACTGATATGATTGTGAAAAATTGTTCCAATTCGTTCATGCAATGTTTCACTTATGTTTAAATTCACGAAAAGGCAAGTACAGGTTTCATCACGACGCGGAGGTTGATATGGGATTTTCACATCCAAGGGCCAAAGATCTCCAAGGATAGTGTAAATCTCATACTGACTGAACACGAAGGGATGCAACTGACTCGTACCGTGGTTTTAGGTTATAGGAAATGCATAAATACTATTTATTTTGATTGGATAGTTCACTTATTCGCTTCCTAGGAGGTGGGTATGATTCATCACGAATTGACCAATCTGATTGGACGGTTTGAATGTACCGTGATGCAATATTATATATAATACCTATTTTAATGACCTCAAGTTTACTTATTCAAGCTCCCACAAGTAGTATATCTAACTTATGTGGTTGAGGTGTGCATATGATTGTGTACTTCAAGTCAGTACAAACTCATTCACAGTCATTTTACCTATTTACTAATTGGTTGTTGTTGGTTATTTTCAGATGCGTGTGCTCAGTTTGCTATTGATCTTGGTCTGGAGTTGATTATTCTGTATGAGCATATTTACGAGATCTATGGAGATATTCAAGGAGCTAGAAACAACTTCAAGATTGAATCATATGAACAAGGTAAGTTAGATACATCAAAATATCGGTTGTTATTACTATCCTAAAACGTACATATTAATTAGTTTTTCCCCCTTTGTATTCTTTTATTGATTATTAATTATTCTGATACATTTATTATTTTTATCTGAGTTTGGTTCATTTATAACATGAGTCAGAGTGTGATATGGCAAAATATTTCACGAGCAGGCTAATTTATTTTCAAGAGCCAGAGGAAAGCCTGAGAGTGAAATATCTTGCCATATCACTCTGACAAATGTAATAAGTGGTTTATTCCACACCAGATATCTCCACTACTGTAGTTAGTACTAGAGAAAGGGCAACTCACAGCCTAAAGTTGGTTGTAGGGGCTACCCACACCCCCAGCTGATATTTTAGCAGCTGCTCTAATCCTGTTGAGCAGGGTAAAGAGTAGGGTACACCAGAGGAAGGTAGCTGTAACACCAAGAAAATTGAAAAGTTTGGCAGGTTGCTATAACTACAGGGGTAATGAGCTTGCAGTATAGAGTGAAATAACAGCGTGGGTCATGTACCTAAAAATATCATTGTGAAGATATCTAGGGTGGAATAAATATATATATATATAATATATTGTGGCTAATTAACTTGAAAATTTGTATTCATTCTTCTTGCAGGAGGTTTCTGTGTGGGTAGAGTTACCAGTGCATGTCTGACGTTGGAGTAGGATCACCAAACATTAGACTCCACCATTATTGCATATCAACTTTTCATAATTTTTTTCCTTTCTCAAGTTATATAATTTAAGATCACTGATACAAGTTTTTTTGTTGTTTCAGCATTGTGTAGTCAATAGTATTGCTAAAACAAAAAAACTCATAGTTAGCTATGGGGTATATTTTACTTTTGGTAAGAAAAACTAAAACGAAAGAAGCTGTAGAGAACATGAAAAAAAATAGAAGCAATTTTTTTTAGAATAATATTGTAAATGTGATAAAAACTTTAGGGGGTTCAACTCCTGCTCCCTTCAAGAGGCTCTCACTCGTCCAGTCTCCACCCTCAGCCTCGTATGATTATCTATTGACTAACTGATTGATTGGTATGACTGTGGATTCGGTATGATTATATTTCTCTATTAATGCAGCCTTTGGTGTAATTACATATGGTGGCTATTATATTGTAATGAATATAGTTATTCCTACATAATAGGATTCATCTTCTACATGAAGCAAATTTGTATCAAATCATGGCTTCAAGTGCGTTTTTCTTTGTCGTCCTTCTCTCCCTGGCTTGGCATGGCAATGCAGCTTCTAAGCCTCATATTTTCTTCATGCTCGTAGATGATTGGGGCTGGGCTAATGTAGGATACCACAGAAATGGAAGTGACAAGGAAGTAGTCACCCCAAACATGGACGGCTTGGTGAAGACTGGTTTAGAGCTAGATCAACACTACGTGTTCAAGTTTTGCTCTCCTTCTCGTTCTTGCTTGATGAGTGGCAGACTACCAATTCACGTCAATGATCAAAATGATCTGCCAAATTACTACAATCCAAATGACAAGGAGTCGGGATATGCTGGCATACCTAAAAGTATGACAGGATTAGCTGAAAAACTAAAGATGGCTGGCTATGCTGCTCACCAAGTTGGCAAATGGGATGCTGGCATGGCTACTCCTAAGCACACCCCAAAGGGAAGAGGTTTCGACACTTCATTTGGATATTTTCATCATGAAAATGACTTCTACACTGAAATTGCAGGATCCGGATCATGTAAAGGCAGGACCAAGATAGTGGACTTGTGGGACACAGACAAACCAGCTCATGGAGTTAACGGAACCGGAGAAGACAACTATGAGGAGGCTCTATTTAGAGATTGTGTTCTAAATGCAATTAAGAACCACGATGTGTCTACTCCTCTCTTTCTCTATTATGCACCTCATATAGTGCACACCCCTCTAGAAGTACCTGACAAGTACGTCCAGAAGTTTAGTTTCATAGATGACCAGCATCGCCAGTATTATCATGCTATGGTGAACTACTTGGACGACGTTGTAGGAGAAGTAGTGGCAGCACTCAAGGATAGAGGCATGTGGGACAACCTTCTGTGGGTGACCAGTTCTGACAATGGGGGCCCAATATATCCAGGAGGAGGAGCCAATAACTTCCCGCTCAAAGGTGGGAAACTGACTGATTGGCAGGGAGGTGTGCGTGCTAATGCTTTTGTCTCCGGAGGCTTCCTACCACAGTCAGTTCGAGGAACTAAAAATGAAGGCTACATTCACCTTGCTGACTGGTATGGGACACTCTGTGGTCTGGCAGGTGTGGATCCAACAGATACAGCAGCTGCCAAGGCTAATCTTCCTCCTGTAGACAGCATGGACATGTGGCCACTGCTATCAGGACAGAACAACACATCACCTCGTGTAGACATACCAATCAGTAACAACACTCTCATTAGTGGGGACTACAAAATTTTAGTCGGCAATGTAGGACAAGCAGGCTACACAGGACCAATGTACCCCAATACTTCATCTCCTGAAGGAATTAAACTCAAAGCGCAATGTGGCGATAGTGGTTGTTTGTACAACATCAAGACAGACCCAGAAGAGCGCAACAATCTGGCTACCTCAATGCCTGACATGCTCACCCAGATGAGAAGCAAGCTTGCCAAGTATCAAGCTACATACTTCAATCCTGATCGTGGAAACTCATGGCCAGGAGCTTGTGATGTTGCTATGAATAAATATGGTGGTTTTGGGGGACCTTTTCTGGACCTGAATTAGTTATTCCCTTCACAACTGAAATTGTTTTCTATCTATTCTGTATGCACCCATCAAATACACATCTTTGTAAACTACTTCAGTTGTCCAGATTTACAACCTATTGTTCTATAGCTTCAATGTGTTTCATGATCATGAATATAATTATTCCAATAATGGAATTCATTTATTACACGAAGCATGTTCTTGGTGTCAGTGAATTTATACTATCTTTATTGTGAGTTGAAGTACCATGGCTCTGAAAATATCTTGCTTTGCTCTTCTGCTCTCCTTAGTTTGCCACACCTATGCCAATGCTAAACCTCACCTCGTGTTCATGCTTGTGGATGACTGGGGCTGGGCTAATGTGGGATACCATCGAAATGGAACCGATAAAGAAGTTGTGACTCCTAACATTGATGGCTTGGTGAAGGTAGGAGTGGAACTGGACCAGCATTACGTGTTTAAATTCTGCTCTCCTTCTCGCTCCTGTTTGATGAGTGGGAGACTTCCTATTCATGTGAACGACAAAAATGCAGAGCCTAATGTTTACAATCCAAATGACAAAGAGTCTGGCTATGCTGGAATCCCTAAAGACATGACTGGATTGGCTGAAAAACTTAAAATGGCTGGTTATGCCACTCACCAAGTTGGCAAATGGGATGCTGGCATGGCTACTCCTAAGCACACCCCAAAGGGAAGAGGGTTTGATACCTCTTTTGGCTATTTTCATCATGCTAATGACTTTTATACTGAAATTGCAGGAATAGGATGCAAGCATAGAATAGTTGACTTGTGGGACACAGACAAACCAGCTCATGGAGTGAATGGAACCGGAGAAGACAACTATGAGGAGGCATTATTTAGAGATCGTGTTCTAAATGCAATTAAGGACCACGATGTATCCACTCCTCTCTTTCTCTATTATGCACCTCATATAGTGCACACCCCTCTAGAAGTACCTGACAAGTACGTTCAGAAGTTTAGTTTCATAGATGACCAGCATCGCCAGTATTATCATGCTATGGTGAACTACTTGGACGACGTTGTAGGAGAAGTAGTGGCAGCACTCAAGGATAGAGGCATGTGGGACAACCTTCTGTGGGTGACCAGTACTGATAATGGAGGCCCAGTGTATCCAGGAGGAGGAGCCAACAATTTCCCGCTCAAAGGTGGGAAAGTATCAGATTGGCAAGGCGGTGTGCGTGGCAATGCGTTTGCTTCTGGAGGCCTCTTACCAGAGTCAGTTCGAGGAACTAAAAGTGAAGGCTACATTCACCTTGCTGACTGGTATGGGACACTGTGTGGTCTGGCAGGTGTGGATCCAACAGATACAGCAGCTGCAAAGGCTAATCTCCCTCCTGTAGACAGCATGGACATGTGGCCACTGCTATCAGGACAGAACAACACATCACCTCGTGTAGACATACCAATCAGTAACCACACTCTCATTAGTGGTGACTACAAATTTTTAGTTGGTGATGTGGAACAGGCAGGCTATACAGGACCAATGTACCCTAATACTTCTCATCCAGAAGGTATTAAGGTCAAAGCGGAATGTGGCAACTCTGGATGTCTATATAACATCAAAACAGATCCACAGGAGCGTATTAATCTGGCAAGTACTATGCCTGAAGTACTGAAGGAAATGCAAGCCAAACTTGCCAAGTATCAAGCCACATACTTCAATCCTGATCGTGGAAATCTGTGGCCCGGGGCTTGTGATGTTGCCATTAACAAGTATGGCGGCTTCTGGGGGCCATTTCTAGACCTGCCATGATTAACACATTATGCAGGAGTTTAAGTTGTGTTATAAACAATAACAATTACTTTTGATTAGAATTAATTAGCCCTTACTTCTGTTCCTATTATGGTTAATATGTTGAGTAACCAATTAAAAAAGCTAGTTGTAGTTACAAACTATTAAATATAATTATAAAAATAAATTATTGTGCTAAAATTGCGGACATCTTATGCATTTTAGGAATATCCAATTGTTTACTTCACTAAGAACATAAGTATCCTCATGCATTGCCAAATATAGTAATACGTTTCAATTTCATAAATGTCAAAAATGGCCCAGATTCACGAGTGAAAAGTGTTGATTTATATCAGATGGCAAACAATAGCTACTTTATGAAGCAACTCTTCTAATTGGGCAATAGCAATATTCGTTTGATTGGCAATTTGCAAATGTATCGCCGCACGCCCATTCTCGATTCGTGACTTAATGGTCAATCTAACATGTGCAGTTATAGTTTCTGACATCACTGAGTACATTCAAAACTATTAGGGGCGTGGCTGCATGCGTGTACTGGGGAAAAACCCAGGGAATATGTCTTAATTAACCCTTTCACCGTTTTTTAATTTTTACAGGTATTATGACCAAGTAAACCCACGTTACAATTTGTTATATAACTTTCAAATATTTTCATAAACTCCCTAGCAACCATATATTTATAGAAAGCCACAGACCTAATGAGCATGTGTACGTGGTTTTGGTTGCCAAGCAACTAAGTGCCAAAGTTTGACACGTGGCTATACTGTTGTTATTTGAATTTTTAAAACAAAACCTCCCCATATTTTCCTCATATAGTATAAATTTAGTTACAAATCCTTGTATAAATGTTGATTCAAACTTCTCTGTGTCTGAGTTACTAGAAGGCAAAGTATCAGTACTCATACTGCTTGATTCTTCAGGCTTCATGAGGATGGAGCTACTGGTAAATTGAAGTATGTCAAACTGGCCTGCATCTAAGGTCAGTAAATATTTTTTTAGTGAACACTAGATCATTATTTAGCTAAAATGTATCTTAACTATTACCTGTATCTTCATCTGTGCTCCTCTCTTCAGTATCCTCTTTGTGATTTACCAAAACATCCAAATCTTCCAATTGCTGCACATCCATGGCTTTATCATCACTTTCTACTGCACTATCCCTAACTGACAATTGCTGCACACAACTTGAAAGGTAGCTCGTTATCTCTTCTCCTTCAAACTAGCTTTCTTCTTCTCCGGAAAGACCGAAATCGTCGTCTTCCAATAGCCCGATAACGGCTCGGAGGTTGTATACCGAGTAGCCATAATTCTTAATTGAATGGTCTGACAAATCGGTAAAGGGTCCTTAGCAACCCGAGTTATATTGTATTTTTTATGATTTTTTTAAATCGTCGACTACCGCGGCCGCAATAATGCGGCCTCAACGGTTAAAGGGTTAAAAGAATGTGTAAGACTGGTGGTAGGCAGTGCTTTCAGCACCCTGAAAATTTTATAAATTTTTAAGGTGTTTTTTTCCATCAAATATGGATTTACTGATCAGTACAGACATTGTATTATTCTTTTTTGTCTCTATTATTTGAATTAATGATGAATCAGCAGATCTCTGCCAGAATATGAAAGTGGAGGGAGAACATAACATATAATAAGTGAACAGCATTATGCAGCCACAAACACGTTAGTACAAGGAATACATACATGCATACATACATACATAAATACATATGCATGCATACATACATACATACATACATGCATACATGCATGGCATATGCTTAGCAGTAGTAAAGCTAAAACCAAAACCCATTAGTTTTGGGGTATTTTACTTTTGGTAGGAATAATTAAACTAAGCTGTGGAGAACACTTAAAACTAATATTTTAGAAGTAAATTCGATTAAAACTACCAGTAGAGTGGATGATAAAAACAAAAACTGAGCAATTTTTATAGTAAACAATTCGCCTTGAATTATGCCATTATTAAAAGAAGATATAAATTGCCATCAAGTAAAACTATATAAAAAATATCATAATTTATTTATAATATCTAAGATTTCATAGAAATATCTATTTTTGAAATTCTTTGGGAAAACTACATGAACTACTTTCTTTAAAAAGTCTCATTATTGAAGAATTTGAGTGACAACACAAACTAAGCAAAACTAAGTCGATTGATAGTATAACTAAATCTTCTACATGATGTTGAAGAAAAACTAAAAACTAACTAGAGAATTTGGGGAAAAAACTAAAACCAAGCCTTCAAGATATTTTTTAGTATAAATAACTATAACTAAGAAAGTCTGGAATCTCTAAACCAAAACAACACTGCATGATAAGTGACAAGATGCACTTGAGATGAGGGAGTGTATCCTCATGCAAAGATATTTGTGCTATTTAAAGTATAGCTATGTGGGTAATTAATATTGAAATAAGGAATTCCTATCTTTCAAAGACACAAAATTTTGGCAGTGTTAAAAATATTTAATTATTCTATTCTGTCTCTAATTGAGGGATAAGCCCTGCCAGTTCCGACACCTACGATATGTGAATATGTAGCACATACATACATAAATGCAAACATACCACTTAAAGAAAGACATTTTCCTTAGTTTAAAGCATTGAGTTATCATATAATAATATGACTGATATCAATTGTTGCTGGAAACATACATTTGTTGCTACAGTTAATGCCGCCTCTGTTTCTTTGATTTGATAGTACGTGTAGTTAGCTAGTTCGGGTGCAAATTTCAATGTCTTAGCAAAAACTATTAATGTTTACACATGGTAAACAACCGGCCCACCAATTCTTTTCAGAATGGGCAAAAGGGAACTCAGCTAGTATTTAGTCGGGAACTTGAAATTTTTCCAACGTCACCCAAACTTCAATATTTTTTTTTTACACACGCGCGTTAATTAATACTCCTGATTCAATTCGAACACTAAATGCGGTAAAGGGTCGTAAACGATGGGAAGCTGGAACACAATAACTTACAGGGCTTCACGTTTAAAGTAGTATAAGAATTGTTGAGACGCTGGGTGCGCGCGACATTACCTCGGGTTCTTCTTGGCGTAGTAGACTTGGACTCTCTTTGTTGTGACTATGGCAAGTGCTGGAAGTCGATGGAAGGCTATAACGACGCCCGAGGCAATTGAAGTAGGTTACGATTAACGTATACCCTTTTTTTGGGGACAATCCTGTGGTTTATTTGGTACCAAGTGGTACGGTAGTGGTTTTGTAGTGCCTGGGTGAGGTAGGTTCTTTGTACATGTGGTGGAATTTATGCTTCTCGGTAACTCATCTCATGAGCTTCAGGGTTTTATGTTTTAGTACTTCTTGGTAACTGGTGAGCTCCAGCAAAAGACAGGGAAAAGTGCAATTGGGTAATTATTGGGTTCGATAGCCTCATGAATAACATTAATCACATTTGCTGTTAAATATCCTGATGGTTGTGTGCAACACACTGTCTGTTCATAATGCTTCATGGAAAAAGTAAGAATGGATTACATGTACAATATACAATGTACATACATTATTGAACATTTGTTGTGTAACGATTGTTTTCATAGCTTCTGGCGATGTTAGTATTTCTCAACTCTCCAGGAATTTTTGCACTTTTCTGATAATCTACGATATAAAGGATTTTTAAAGATACAGTCTCAGTTCAATGATATTCTTTGTGTAATAGTACAGTGCGTAAATTGCCCTTTCAAAATGTCATGGGAAAAATTGCTGTTCAATTGAAATCACACGGGGGGGAAAGTGAAGTAGCACTAAGTGAAATACCGCGGTAGCTAAGTGAAATAGTACGAGTAAGTGTGCATGCGTGCAGATTTAGCTTTGCAAACGTATAATTCGAGTACTTTTTAGTTGGAGACTATGTCATTCTTTAACGCAGAAGCTCTACCTGTATTAGACGGAATTTTTTTTCAACAGGATAGGAGGAGCCATTGGTTGAAAACGAATTTCCAGAGGTAGCTAATCCTGAAATACAGAGATATTGAGTGAACGATCCAATGTAGCTACAGTGAAAATGATTTTTAAAAAGCTGGCCTACTATTGGCCAGTGATAGAATGAGTAACCTGTGCTACTAGGGATCAATAGGAAGGTTACCTGTGTGATTACTCATACATATTATGGTGATGAGTATGATAGCATAGTGATAGTGGATAGTATTATTATTATTATTTATATTATTATTATTATTATTGTTGTTGTTGTTATTGTTCTTGTTGTTGTTACAGCAACTGAAGAAAGAAATCAAAGACTGCAAGTGGGTAAGGCCCTATAATTATATGTATTTAGAACATGAGATGTTGTAGTTTTGTATTGTAGCAGAGGGACTTTAATAAATTGCTTGGGTCTTCCCGAGAGAGGCACTATTAACTTAGTGTCCCTCTGATTGCATTGTTAGGAGCAGTTGCCATGCTCTAAATTAGTTAGGCGCTGAGCAGCTGTCGTGAATTATTGTTTTTTGGGGCCTTAGTAGCATTCAAATGCTGCAGCTAGGTCTTTGGGACTCTTAAATCTTGGAGGCGTGCCTAACTATAATATCACTACACTGACTATAATATCACTACACTGAAGCTCTGAGCATAAAAACCCCACCTACCACCCTTCTTCCCATCTTTTTAATTTTTGCATTCCCTTACTTTTTCTCAAATGCACGCACACAAACGCCCAAATGCACGCACACAAACACCCAAATGTACCCAGTGATGTCAGAAACCATAAAAGCAAAGGGTACGACCTCGAAATTAGCCAAGGTTACCACACTGCAAATGAAGAAGGCATTTTAGCGTCTATGCCGGCCAATGACAGAAAAGTCTGGAGGAATGGAAGATTGGGTTCTTTGGGAGTTCTAATTGACAATGATGTGGTAATTATTGAGGTTCGCTTTCTCACCTCTGTCTCATTGGTCTTTTTTGCACGTTCAGAAGTATTAAGTTCCTAAATATATTAGTTTGTGGAGAAGGTTTTTGATTCGGTTTAGCGCAAGCAAGGAGTCAATTCTTGTTCTGTACATTTTTATTTATTTATTAATTGAATGTGCATATTAGGAGGAACCCAATGGTTCAGTTAGAGATGGCAAACTTAGGAGAGACAAAGGATTGCTTGTTTACTATAAGCAGCTTAAAGTCACGTATATCTGTGACAGTGTGTACTCAAGTATACATAGTAGGCTGGAGAGCATACACTCACACACACACACACAGTACTCATGCTTGGAGCTAGACTTTAACAACTGCTTGGGTATTTGGTTTAGCTATTCTCTGACAGTCTTTGTAGTAGCACATTTACATTTCTTGTTCATCTTAATGTTAACAGTCTTAGTAGTGCTGGAAGGATGATGTCGTTCCTTGTTGGTTTGTTCTTTAGAAAATTAATATATATATATTTTTTTTGGGTTAAGTAGTGAATAATATAAAGTAAATATTTATGATTGGGTATTGATTTATGATAAAGAAGTAGAACTCTGGTATGGTTAACCTTTAATTTCTTCTTACAAAACGTAATGTTCATATAACTTGAGTGAAAGATATAAAAAAAATATTTCTTTTCCCAGGCCTTGTGATACAAGCTAAAGCCTTTCATAAGCCATGATTTGGTCTAATTCCTCATTTTTATTTTGAGCCCACCATTTAGCAGATGTGGATTGATGTTTGACATGAATTCACTTGTGCTATTATTATTTTTATTTTTTTTCTTCTTTAAGTAAGAAAAACTTTGGTAAGTTCTTGTCAGATGCTTGTGTTACTGTGTTCTACGCACGCAACCTGTGTGTGTGTGTGTGTGTGAGCATGCATGTTGTATGTGTTACTATGGTATTGTTTACTGGATTCTGTCATGTTTCCTTGTCTTTCATCTTGTGTTTCCACTTCTCTCTTCTCCCCCAGGGTATGGCAGTGGACCAGAGGATGATAAAGAGGAATGAAGCTGTAAGTTTGTGTGTTTGTGTGTGTACCAGTATTATTGTATACGTGGACACATGTATGTGGTATATATGTGTGTGTGTGTGTATGTATGTATGTATGTATGTGTGTGCATGCATGTGTGTGTGTGTGTATGTGTGTGGTGGCTGTGTGGTGTAGTGGTTGTGTCCTCCTTTGGCGAGGGCCTGAGTTCCTGAGTTCAAGCCCCACTGGGAAATTTTCCATTTGCTTCCCACCAGCCCCACCAGTCCACCCAGCTGTGATTGCGTACCTGGCATTTGCTGGGATACAAATCGAGGCATTTTCTCATGAATCAGCAATGGTCCGTGGGACTTCAGGTGCCCACACCACTTGCTATGAGGAAAAGCCTGGTTCTCCTGCGAGTTCCTAGCCCGGCTCCAGGAGCTTTGCTTGCACGGCTCACAGTGCCTGCTTAGTACACAGGCATCCTGGCTCTGCCAGGTGCGCATAACCGCTAGCAGTTGCAAGAGAATTTGCACGTATGTATATATGTGTGTATGTGTGTTTGCGTATGTGTTATGGGAGGGCTGGGTTGGAGGAGAGGTCAGTGGTATACTAAATAGGGTAAACAGTTTGAAGCGATAAGAACACATAGAGTACTTGCTAACTTTTGCTTGTCTTTCTGAGCCTTTGAGTTCTTCAACTATAGACTCAGGGTTGTAATTTCATACCAACAATTGGCAGAGGTCAAGTTTACAGCTGGCTCTCACGTCATAACTGTCACCTCAGGCATTATTGTCACATCTGACGAGGTGTAATGACATGCTCGTGGAATGTTTGATATGCTGGCGTCAGGATGATGACATACAAGACCAGGGTAATACAATACAATGGTGACTGCTGGCAGATTGATCCATATCATGTGGTAAAGGGTTCCTAGACTCTTATATGTACCTAATACAGATGCAGCTGTATTGAGTTTCTGAATAGATGAGATATTGGAATTCCTGGTACGTGGTTCTGGCTGGGTACCATTTGTCCATCTTGAAATCAACCGTCTTTTTGTTGATTAGTTTGTGGTTGTTGTTGTTGTTGTTTTTGTTACATGACTAGAATATAGGTCTAGGTTCTATTCTAGTTTTATGATGCCTTTCGAAGCTTTCCCTCAATAGGCTTGTGGACTATATTATACGTAACCAAAAAAAAAATTTCCCCCCCCCTTTTTTTCACCTGGGTTGGTAATTTCAGACAGAGTCGAAGATGTCAGTCTTTTGATATTTTAGTGACTCCTCAAATCTCATTGTACTTGAATTTGTGCAGATTTTTTTTGAGTGCACAAATAAGTCAACTCAGCACACAGCTTACAATCACTCATACAAAGTCACACAGCAGCAAACGTGCACACAGAAACACACAGTGACACTGTAGTACATGTGTTTGTGACGGAGGTCGGTTAGTACACGTGTTTGTGACATAGGTCGGTTAGTACATGTGTGTGTGTTCGTGGTAAGGTATGTCCAGCGGAATGTTCAGTCCTGTGAGAAGGTCACGTAAAGGTCAGGGAAGCCAAAGACTAGAATTTATGATTACAATGAATGTTATGCTTCTCAATAGCATTCTTGCATGCAAACACACACCTACGTGCACACGCAAACATACACCTACGTGCACATGCAAACACACACACAAATGCACACATGCACACATACAAACACACACATGCACACATACAAACACACACACCATACATGATACAAACATACACACATATATAAATTTTGGTTCTGTTATCCACACAATTAATAGTTTCCTGCTTTTTTCCTATCATTCATTGGTTTTGATATACAATGCAACACGTGACCGATATGGTTGAAGTCTCTGTTTTTTCTTCTTTTTTTACCTCTCTCTCTCTGTCCCCCCCCCCCCCCCCCCCCCTCTCCGCCTTGCTACTCTTCCTTCTTTGGCACTCTTACTTTAATTCCTTTAATTTTTCTCTAGTTGTAGTTTTTTCCCTTTATTCTTTTTCCCCTAGACATTACGATGTACCTGACCAAATAACGTCAAACTGACATTATTTATGTACATGTACATGTAGAATTTTAACTGTTACAAATTCTCCCATTCTCAGTTAATGCTATGCTACGCTTACTATAGTATGTCCAAGTTGAGTTGGCCGCAAGGAAAACTTGAATAACTTTAGAATGGAAGCAGCTATGCATCCGGGGTTTGCACCATTGGAAAGCTCGCGCCGAAGCGGTTAAAAATATTCCCTCAGTAAACTCCAAAACTGGAGGGAAAGTGCTATTCCAAAACTCAATACAAAAGTACGGCACTAGAAGAAAGCCACAGCTTTCCTGCTTTACACGTGCCTGAGTTTTGTCATGCGGTTCGGTGCAATCGATCACATGTAAAGTTTTCAATGAGCTTGTAAACTACAAACTTATGCTTTCTCCAGCGAGTACTTTCTAGTCTTGTATTCCATTACTAGTGTACGCTATGAGCGCCAGAGAGGGTCTTTAGTTGATGCGTCTAGGATACAGGTAAGTCTAATATGCAGGTAGATTTAAATTTTATACCTGCTTAACAACTAATGTCAGAGCTGTAAATAGAAATAATGCCAACATTTAGCTAGCAGAGTGCAATATAGCTGTAGTGTCAGTAATAAGCTATTGTAAATCAAGTAGATCCAAACTGTGTGATAGCTTACCCTCCACAATTTTTTTTCCTTCTAGATTTATTGTGGCAATGCTGAGTGACTCCACCTTCACTTCGGGGTTAGCTACTAAAGAAGCTTTTCATTATCTTTCTTATTTCTGTAGTAATTGTTCTAATGATTGTGATAGTTCAATTGTAATATTGTGATCAGTGAATATATTATATAAATGTAATTGACAATAAAAATTAAGCTTAAACAATAGTACAGATTTCAAACAAGAACAACAGTGCCATCCTTGTGAACTAGTAGAATTCTCACAGGTAGACACTGTGGATGTTTCAATACTCTCAAAAAGCTTACAACATTGGGCCGCCTTAGCCTTCTGTGGCTGGAAATTTCACTCCTTCAAGTTCTTCTCTCTAGGTGCGTACCTGTGAACAGAACTGCGCCAGGAAATACTATTTAGAACTGCAAGATGGCCTTGACTAAACTCTAGCAAGTTATTGCATTATAATGCGCGCCCGAGTACCCGCCCCTTTTTCACGTGAACGTTGATTTACTCACATGTCAATTGCAATTAGTTCACATGACTAAATTGTTTCCGGTTTTTAACCAAGTGCATTTCTCGTTTACCGCGCTTGCGGTCGTGCCAACTCAACTTGGACATACTATAGTTATAGTGCCAACACCAATTAATATCAGCAGATATAAAAAGTGTTGTCAACTGTGTGAAATAGATATCTAATGAATACAATTATGTGCCAGTGCATGCATGTGCCGTAAGTAAAGGTAGTCAAGGAGTGATTGTTGGGTTTGCATACGTATGACATCATGAGCTCTTGAAGTTGAGCAAGTTATGTACATACACAGGGTGGCATAGAGAAGGGGGGGGGGGGGGGGGGGGGCCCTGGGATTTCCCACCCAAGTGAAAGCCCCCCCCCCCCCACTCCCCTCCCCAAAGTTACCAATGTATTTAATTGTTTTATCAGAACAATAGTAATTAGTTTGAGCACAAATGGCGATCAAGCCTAAAACTACACTATTGTTAAACGACTAATGGCCCTGTTAGTAGATGGAAACCACAAGCTACTCTTGAATCTGTCATGTCAGGAATTCCTAATGCAGTGCCAACATGTGTTCCTTATTCCTCTGTATAAACTTAAACAAACTTTTCATCCCCTTACTGCAATGTTGTGGCCTCACTGCCTGACCTTTGCTAGTTTTCACGCCCATAGTTTGACCCAGTCATCGCGTGTAAACACCAAACACGGTCTCCAAGGAGCTGTGAAACTTGCAAATGATGGGCTAGGAGGTGAATCAGGTGTGCATGACCACTGACAGATGGTGCTGCCATCTGTGATGTAATATTACATCACAGCAGACATTCCAGTGGGAGAGTGTTGATGGTCATTGGACAAGAGGTCAACACAATAACTTTTAGCCATGACCTGGTACCATGCCGTGATGTATGAATACAAGACTCCATTTATGCAACTCTGCATTTCTGTTGTTGTTGTTTTTTAAAACTAAGATTCACCATCCTCTTTCTCCTCCTCTTCTTCCCCCTCCCCCTCCTCTCCCCCGCACACGACCCTCATCTTGATGGACTAAATTATATATTAAGCTGTCAGAATCCTCTCACACTATATCCTGTCACTCTATGTACAGTAATTATCATGAATTTTTGTCTAGAAATTTCTGAGGTTTGAGGAGTCTGTTGGTCTATTTGTGTATATTCTATTACCTGGGGAATTTAACTCTACATAGTACCATGTAGTGATTAGAGGAGGGGTTGGTTGAAATACATATTACTACGCAAATACCATCTGAGCTGCATGTTGACTGGTTACCTGTGGGTTATATATTTAAAAAATCTTAATGAGTTGTGAAAGGTGAATGCTATTGCAGAAAAAAAGTGGCTCTTTTCGAATTTACACAAAATTACAAGAATTCTCTCTCTTTCTCTTTCTCCCTGTCCCTGTCTTTGCATATAAGAGGCATCTTCCTGTTATTCCTCACTTTAATTTTTAAAGCAGGTGCATGATCTTTCTCACCTCCTTTCCTCTGACCAAAGGGAATTTTCCTCTTTCTCCTTATCCACCCACTTATGATGCATAGACACAAGTATGGATTAGTCCACAGCAGAAAGGAAGGACACTGTGTGGCTTCTTGTAGACAAACTTTGTTTCGTGACATGTGATGATGTACTGTATTGCATTGAAGATACACAGAAGGTCAAGTGTGTGTGTGTTGTATGTATGTGTGTGCATTTGTGTGTATTTGTGTGTGTATGTGTATGTATGTGCATTTGTGTGTATTTGTGTGTGTGTGTGTGTAGTGGGAGTGGATTACTATAAAGCTGTGCATTTCGTAGCCACAAAACTGAAGACTTTAAAATACACGCAGTCTCATACTTTCATACTTTATTTAGTGTTAGTCTGACTGGCTAGCTTCAATGGCTCTCATTCTTGTATACCAGCAAGTTAGTCATCTTTAGCTCAATACTTTTGGCTATAGTATATGACTTGGTTGGAACAAGTCCTAGTGCCTAAGAATTGCCTGCTCTTATCATTGCTGTGGTTGTTTTGTTGTTTCTGTTGTTGTTGTTTCTTGGTGTCGTCATGGCTTTTTTTTTTCTTCTTTTTTTTTTTTTTTCTGCTTGTACTGTATGTACATGTATTAGTTTCAATGGCATATGATTTTGTTTTGATTGGTCGTCTAATTTCGTCATCCAGAGGTATGTTAGGGTCAGGACTATAAATAAACCAAGGCTTCGGTAAAGGGTAGCTTCAATGGCTTTAGCTGTATTTTATTAAGTACTTCATTTAATTAAAGTATAGTGTACAGATTTGATTTTAAAAGCTAGTTACAAAATTACAGAAGATATTTGTACTTTGACCCCAGGGTGAGTCATCACGCACAGAAGACACACACACACAACACACTGTAATCTTCATTTCAGGAAACAGTGCTAGACACACACAACATGCGTTTGTAGGTAGTACTCATTATAGAAGCTGTACATTGACAGAAACTTCTGTATTAGAGAATTTATAGTAAGGTGTACTACTTCATGTTGTGCTAAATACATAGCAGCACTTAATACATACTGTATGTGGTATGTATGTATGTGTGTATGTATGTATGTGTATGTATGTATGTATTTGAGTATTGTATTTGAGTATGTATATATGTATGTATGCATACATGTATATGTATGTATGCATACATGTATATGTATGTATATACGTGTGCATGTATGTATTATGTATTGTAATGTATGTACATGTATACATTTGTGTGTTAGTGTGCTAGTATGTACATACTTGCAATAACATACATTCACACATATCTACTCCATGTCTGGTGTGCTCTAGGCAATCTCAAGGCTCAGGAAGAAGTTGGATAAACCCAGTCTGTCCATGGAAGAGAAGGAGTTGCTCGAGGACCAAATGGAGTCCAAGGAATGGGAGATAAAACTCTGCAAGAAGAACATCGTGAGCACAGAGGAGGAAGTGCGGCAGTACGAGAAGAAGTTGGAGAAGGGAGAAGCAAGTAGGTTTGATGGAAGGTGCAGTTGTCAATGTGGTATGGTCAAGGTGATGGGGTTTATACACGGAGTGGTTTAGGTGGTCAGAAAACTAGCAAGATCATCTATTGCATTAGTATTAATTAAATCTATAGCGTTATGATCAACTACAAATCCGTAACAGTAATAATATTGTAATTCAGTCATTCTCGGCTGAAATAATTATAATAATAGCTATTTTTTCTCGTTCGAACAGCCAATATTATTAATTAAAACTAACCCGATGTTTCGACTTCTTGCCGAAGTTCTCTGGCTAAAAGTCGAAACGTCGGGTTAAGTTTTAATTAACAATATTAGCTGTTAGAATGAGAAAATTTTTAGTAATATTGTATTTTCAGGAATATAAAAATTGGGAAATACACACATAGTTCACCATTCTTCTACTACATGCACTTAGAAACTAATTTAATGCAATGGATTTGGTTACAATTGGCTACAATTCTGACGTTTTTCCACAGTCATGATCCTGGCCGGTGAATTTCCTATTGCATGTATTGTACTTACATCAGCACATGTGTGTCGGTTCGCATTGCTGAACTCATTGGTCGACTTCGTCATACGGCCAAACTTTTATTGGAAAAGTGCGTCTATCAACAATTGAATTACACTCAATTCCCCAGAGCTCTGTCTAGAAAATATGGGGGGGGAGGGTGGGCAAGTCCAGAGTTGGGATCAAATACTCTGAATAGCTTTTAAATACAATTACAGATATTTTTGGAGAAGTCAAATACAGAATACTGTACATTCTTGAATACAGTATTTCAATTACAGATACTTTTGAATTACATCACCATTAGCGAGTGTTGCGTGGATCGGCTGTAATTTATTTTCTGTTTTATACATATCATATGTGACATCTAGACCCTTAATTAAATGAAGTTTAGTATTAAAAACATTACATCTAATAAGTCACTTCTTCAAACTAAACTAGTGATGTGCTTGAGCACAAAGGGCGAGCGAGCCAGTGCACAAACAAAACCATTTCAAAAGAATCTATCAGTCCATTTCTGAATTTATAGCTAAGTAAGTAGCCCTGTGACCATTATATACTTTAGCTAACAAACACAGAACCTCAATTTCCAGAGTACCAGTATTTTCTGTACTCTCTAATATGTGTCATTCTGACTATCTGAATTACCAGCATCTATTGACAACAAGCACTCATAGCTACTAAAAAGGCCCAGTTTATTTTAATTACATCTGGTAAAGGGGTTCAATACCATAGTAACCATTCGCCATAACATTTTGCAACTTAAAAAACCAACAAGAAGTTCTAAAGAATTACTGCACAGTATTGAGTCTAACAGTAAGTTTTTAAGACCTAAGTGCGTCTTGTGACATTCAGAAACAATTTAATGAGAAGAGGTAAACAATTAATTTCCTTGAATGATACGGGATCGCTAAATAAAAAGATTCTGTTTGGTGGAGGTATGGGAAGGGGTAGACCACGAAGCAAACACAAAAACACAGAGGGTCAAAATACAAAATGACATACATACGTCCACACATATATAGAAACAAACAAATATCCCCGATTTTCAATTGTGATACCCCTGATAGTGTCTCACTCGCTTAGCTCACTCACCAATTAAAAATTGATGAACTTAGTCAAATGAAAATGAAAACTGTCGGTCAAAACACCTTTCCTGTTATGTGAAGAAATCTTTCAACTAACACAGAGGATACTGGATGCATAAATAAATAAAATAAAAAAAACAACAACAGTGCAGATGTGGGACATTTTATTTAAAAAAAAAATAGAGGCTTATCCTTTATGGTAGATTAAACCTTCATGGTAGCCTTCACTGTTGTTTGCATCAACTGCAGAGAAGCTACTAACTCAGTCTGCTATAAGCAAATTATATAAAAAAAAGTTTCATATTCTTATGTGGTGGTTGTGGGTGTGATGATGGTTGAGCACGCTCAGTAGCGATGTCCTCAATATGCCTTTAACTTTACCGACATGTAATGCTATTTGTCATTGCTGCAATCATGCACCTATCACGTCCTGGATTATGCCAATTTATGTATGCTCCTTTGTACCATTAGTAACACTAATTAGTGCGTAACTGTTGCCTCGATGTTGTGTTGTATAAACATCGTGCTGGGAAAATAAACTTATTACGATTCATTATGGCCGAAGCATTTGCCTACCTATTGCTGGTATAGTGGTGACATCCTAAGGCTGTGTGGTTTACCAGCCTCCTGGACCTTGACTCTATACTTAAATGAATCTACTAAGTACGAATATGTCATTAGACGTATTCTCTCTCTCTTTTACATTTTTTTTTTAAACAATGCAGAATTAAAAAATTTTGGTCGCCAACAGGAATCGAACCCAGCCTGTGAAATTGAGAGAATACATCTAATGAGTAAAAGAAGGCTGAGAAAGAAATTATGTAGAAATATGTTCCAGGAGATCATTATAAGTTGAGAGCTCACATTTCATCACCATGAAATAAAATATGTGACCGTCTACGGGAAAATCGGGCACAATGCGGCATGCGTAAACGTCGCAAAAAGATCGATTTAGTTCTTAAAATTGTATTAAATAAGCCTAATGAAGGGAACGGTTAGGTGATATATAGCGGGAATGGCTAAGGCTACGGCGATAAAACTTGGAGAGCTTAATATCTGCTTGCCAAGGAGTCTGTAAGTGCAAAAAAAATATTTTTCGTCGGGGCCGCGTTGTGCCCGATTTTCCTGTAGACGGTCACGTATAATCACTTCCACGTTTTTAAATTTAAAAATACAATACAAATACTCCAAAAAGTAGCTTAAAACATCAAGTATTTGACCACATCACTGCCATTGTCCTTTTACTATGGCACTGAAATCCCTTTACCGTGTATGCGAAATTTAAAAACTGGACCTTATTTTCAGTAGCTTCAGTGTTAGAAGTCAAAATCATTCATAAAAATAGTATAGTCTTTAGGCTCGCTCGCCATTTGTGCTCAAGCACATCACTAGTTATAGTTCCAGAGGGTTGTGGAGAAGCCTATTGAAAGAGTGTGAGCAGAAGAGGACTGCACTAAATATGCCTGAAAATTATTGAATAGAGTTGTCTTGGTCTTTCCCTGAGTAACAGGCTTTTTCTGAGATGCGGGCGCAAGAGTTGGCTTGCCTGTATAAGAGAAAATTGAGTGTATATCTGGCATTCCTCCCCCTCCATCCTTTCCCACTTCATGCAATAGCAATTTTGTGGTCTAGTTAACGAAGTGCTGGAGTTTTGCATGAAGAATTCTCACTGAAATGCTTTAGATTAATCAGAAACTTCTACTGGAATGTGTCTCCTGATAATAACCAGACTCTCAAGATAATATACCCGATAGGTTCAGGACGGTCAAGGTTAAAGACACTCATGACTTACGTACATGACTAGAAAAGAGGAGGAGAAAAGTGATTATAAATTTTGTGGTATTGGAGGAATGTGTTAATACACACGGTAAAGGGTCATTGCATTGAGCTCGTATGTTGATCACACGTACAGACATGGTAATTCATTTCGTCCCCGTTTGGTATGTACAAAGTTTATGTGTTTGTATATATTCATGTACATATGTGTATGTGTACATCTACACACACACACACACACACAAACACACAAACACACACACACACACACACACACTCATATATTATATATTATAATAGGAGACCAAATAAAGATCCAGATTCAGTCCGGTTGTGCGGCCGTAAAATGGTAGTTTTTTTACCGTTGCACTCCGTACCATTTTGACTAAATGGCTGACACTGTTTACTAAATGGTAAAAAAAAAAAAGGGTTAATATTTTCCTTTGATTCACTGATACTTTCTAGCTAAGAACTCTTCCATAGCTATATCAGCAAGCTAAGGCCTTGTATCACCCACCTGTTAAACTCTACGGGAATAGTGCAAAAAAAACTCTTACAAAATTTAACTTGCTTCAATAAAGCTTTATACCGAAGTTTCGATGGGCACACAGCTATCACCAGGTCCGCACTTCATAGGTCTTCTGTTAGCCACTGATGAACTTCCTGTAGTAAAAATTCTAAGCCCGAGAAGTTTTGAACAGGACGGCTTCAATTTTTTTACCTGAAAAGCTACGCCCACAGGAGCCTGCAAACAATGAATTGAAATGTTTTATTGGATATAGGATTTTTTATATTTCTTTGAGCGAGGTGTGCGGTGAACAAGAATGATTAACACGGTAACGTGGTCAAATGGAATGGTTGTTTTTTTTTACCGAATGGTTTACTATTCCCCCCTCCTCCCCTCCCATTTTTTAATCGTGCGACAGCTGTTCATACGGAACGGAATTCAGAACTTAATTTTGTCTTCTACTCTATGTATACAGTAGAACCTTCACTTATATGGATGCCTTGGTTGGGGAGGAGGGGGCGGGGTTGGGTGGTTCAAGTAACTTAGAATTCTCTATTTCACAATAATAGATGACACCAGATTATGTATATTGATTATAATACTTACAAGTAATATAAAATCACAAGACCAGTTTTTGCTAAGGCTCACCTATAAAAAAGACTGAGTTCAGCTGTTCAGTGGTAATATGTGGTACTTTACCTACCAAGGTGTCTTAACAGCTGCCAGGTAGTAGTAGTAGTAGTAGTAGTAGGTGCCCCTATCTTAGAGGTCCAACAATAATATGTATTCCATTTAAAAAAAATTTCCCATCCTGTTTTTGTTCATTTAGCTGTTTGCTGCAATCTTGTGTTCCAGTAAGGACCTGTTACCAGGACAACGGTGGTGGTGGGGAGCTTGGCAGGTTCATAAACTTCAACATTGTTTAAAAAAAAATTATACAGTTAGGGCATGACAACAATTATTGCTCGTTTCATTTTGTATACTGTTATTTTTATTTCATATAAACAATCATCAGAACTTTTTATTTCTGCTTATTATATCATTAGACAATAATATAATTTATGTATTGCAACTTGGATAGATAATAATACACTTGTGAGTCAACAGACGGCAATGGTGTGTGATTCATGAATATTAGCTGAGTCAGGTTGGTAAAGTGTCATCATGAATTGAATGGGTAAAGCATATCACCCATGAATTGGATGGGTAAAGGATATCATCATGAATTGGATGGGTAAAGGATATCATCATGAATGGGATGGGTAAAGGGATATCATCATGAATGGGATATCATCATGAATGGGATATCATCATGAATGGGATGGGTAAAGTGCTTTTTCTGAATCTTCTCATCCACTCTCACCTCCACCTATCCATCTTCAATTTCTTACCATTTTTATGATTGCTGACGTCTCTCTCTGTAGGATGATAGTTCACCTTTCATCCATCATTCCTTATGAAAAGATGGCTCCAAATGCAATTTGGAACTATCCTCATAAGATGAAAAGTGCACTATTATACAGTTGAAAAAAAAAAGTAGTTAATGACACGAATATATCTACATGTAATACATATTGACAGCACAAGTGTCATTCCATTGAAAATCAGCCATTTTCAGCCACCCTCCCATATTGATCCCCTCAGATTTTGCTCAAAATTTTTTAATATGTTGCTTTTAATGCCAATAGAAACATATCCAAATTATATGCAACAAATTATGTTCGTTAAAGAGATATAATTATTTAAAATTTGAGGGCCAGGCCCACTTTTCACTTACCTTGTCAAGAGCCTCAACTTTAAGAGCTTGTATCGCAAAACTTGTACACAGGATTACTCTGAAAAAAATTTTGAGCAAAATCTGAGGGGGTCAATACGGGAGGGCTGAAATATAATGGAATGACCCACAAGTTATTTTACAAGCTATACTTATTCATAAATATTGTGTTTATGCATCCTCTTCAATACACCCACCCTCTGTCTCTGCTCTTTCTCCCTGCTTGAAGTCAAGCTCGTGTGTTTCTTGACCACCAATCTAGCAATAAAATCAGCAATGGCAATGGGTGTAACAAGAAGAGTATGTAGCTAAGACACTTACAAAGATGGAGGCAAGACAACTTTCACTTTCACCTTAATAATATGACATTCGTATAAAAATATCACCACTATTATATGTAGCAGTTATGTATTTTCTTTTTATGTTTCACTGGTGGGTGACACACTATAATATTTGAGGGTCGGGCCCCCCCCAGGTCAGTCAGTCTTTGATGTTTGTACTTACCTGTCACATGATTACATTTTAAGTAACACACCCTTGAAGACATTACCTGGGATTAAATTTATTTGGCATGAATAGAGGTACTACAGTAAAGCCTCCGAATAGTGACCGACATTGGGAACAGGACTTTTGGTCTCTTCTTAGAGGTTGGTCCTTTCTCAGAGGTTCTTTTGTAAATGTCCTTATGTGTGATAAAGAGTTAGGGAAAATTAAATTAAAAATACATTCATTAATTGGTGCATGTCTTGTTGTGGTTCGAAAGGTGTCCTGATGATAAGCATCTTCACAAGAAATTTTTTCTTCTGAAGTCTTAATTGCCTTCTTGTGGCCATACTATGCTGTGTTGCTCTCATTTTCTTGGCCTTCAGCGTGTTTGCCAAACGAGAGGTTATTAATGTAATACCAGATCCAGAGTCCATCAGGACCTGGGCCTTGCATTGCTGAGCTCCAGCTTGCATAGTAACCAATGCAGTAGCAGGAATGAAGACAGGAGGATGAGGCTGGTTGGTTGTGATGGTTGATAGAAATATCTGGATGTTGACATAGGTGGCTGAGCATTAGGCATAGATACCAGTGGCTGATCACTAGGCGTGGATGCCAGTGACTGCATATTAGGCACAGATGCCTGCGGTTGAGTAGCAGGTGTAGGCGTGACTGTATTAGAGGCGAAGCAGCAGTAGCTGAGGCTGCCACATTAGAAGCACGTCCAGTTCCAGCACTAAATCTGTGGAGAAGAGTGTGATGCTTCTTTCCACACTCACGACAAGTATGGGTGCTAGAGCACTCTTCCAATGAATGACCACACGGCTCAAGCAATTATAGTAAAAGTTGTTCCTGTTTAATACATTGTTTCTCTTGTCCACATTGAGGTTCTTAAAAGCTTGACAGAAGTACAGGGAGTGATGTCCATTACAATAGGGACAGCCTTCTGCATTCCTGGTATGAAGTGCACGAGCTGTGTCTTGACTGTGGTCGTTATGAAATGCACTTCGAGATACTTGTTGTCGAGATTTCTTGTGAGCTAGTGTAGAATCTGGGAGCCTCGTTTCAGTTACAATCTCCACCGCTTGGAGACATTGGTCTAGGAATTTGATGAAGTCTGTCAGAGGATGTGGGTCCGAACACTCTGTATTATCTTCGGACCACAGCATCAGTCCCTCATAGGTATCAGCCACAGGTTAAAGACTGAATAGTCTTTTGGTATGATGCCTGTAGACCAACTTGTTACAATCATAATGATGTGCTTCTAGAGCTTTGACACACTCCAAGAAAGAACCACTGGATCCATATAACTGTACAGTGGCCTAAACTTTCACTAGAAGAGTGGATGAAAAGTTAAGACCATCCAACATAACCTATGAATTTCCAGAGTCGAGTTTCTGTTATAGACACTATTGTCCACTGCATGGGTCTCCAAGATATACAGGACAGGTATACTGAAAGTGCAAAAGTTTAATGTGTTACTTTGGTTCCCAAATATGTTTGGTAAATATTTTTTCATACAGCAAGAAAAAATTATGCAAAAATGGATATTATTTTTAGTGCAAAAAAAAAGCCAGCATGTACCCATGTTTTTCCAAGTCACAAAAGATATATTCTGCAAATAAATTAAATGTTTGCAATGTACAATTGCTGACTTTTCTTCTTGTCCTCATCTTGCATATCCCATATAATGATTTATGCTAGTATCTCTAGCTCATAAAGACTCGCTAGCACCTGTGCATGGCAAATAGACGTAAGTGTATCTGTGCTGGGTAATACGGCAAAGATTTTCAAATAAATATTAGCAACTCTACAATGCAGTTTCTTATTTATACAGTAAAACTTTTATTAATGGTACCAGAAGTGACCGACCTCTCTGGATAGACCAAATTACGAATATAGTGCATTTAGACCCTCCGAGAAGCAACCACCTCTTATTTCCGACCGGCGACCAATTTCTCGGTCCAATCTTGCTCAAAATAAATGCATTTGCCCCTCTACGAGCGATCAGAGACCACTGCACACCTATTGAAAATTTGAGAGATTGGGTCAGCGTAAGCTCTAATAAAATGTAGCATACTACAGTACTTCTACGCATCCAATTTTGTCCGTGGAGAAAAGGTCTTCACTAAATGCTCGCTGAAAATTTGATGATTCTATTTAATCTGAACAAAAGTGCAGGAATAATACCTACTGGACAGCAAGTGCTAACAACGTTAAACAATCCCCTTTTACAGAAAACGTATCTCCAGTGGCAGCACATCCTATTAACCCTTTCGTTCCTGAATTGTTTGGACGCGCGCGGAAAAATCTAATTTTCTACCGCGGAGTAGAGCATTGCCGTTTTATTTTTTTAACTCGATGCTGGCTGGGAAAACCCCATAGCAACCATATATCACTAAATAGACCAAGAGTTTGGGATTCCCCTCATTTTTTGATTGAGAAAATTGAATAATATTTAAGCCATCTACTAATATTTCAAAAAAAAAAATTTCCCCCCCCCAAAAATCCACTTTTCCCATCAATAAAAAAATAAAATAAAATAGAAATAATATTGTTTGATGCATTATATACCAATATTATATTAGTTCAACAATAAAATATGTTGTTTGTTGTGTGTGGTGCTGATTGTGATCATGTAGGAGACATCTATGAGTGTCCACAAGGAACGTATGCCATCGGACGTCGAGCTCCACTACAAAACAATTTCATATACACAAAAACACAAACAACAAAGATATTTGTAATACAAACAACAAATTATTCATGATCCTATATAATTGCAACTTTATGATGTATTGTATGCGGTTTCATACAGGATTTTTGTTTGGGGTGGGGCTCCGAGTGTACTTCGCCACACCCATTTTTTGGAACCTACACTACTTTGATGCACATCTTTGCATACGAGTCTATACTTCACACTGATGATCAGTGTTCGGTCCTATGCACTAAATGACTCAGTTATGATAGGAACATAATGGGATACAATATCAGACTGAAAATAAATGCTTCCTAAATGTTCATTTCTATTCAACTCCCAAAATTCTAGGGGGGAACCCAGCGCTAGCCTCCCACTGTATGAACCCTGGTATGTATACTCCACACTGTACATGAGAGAAACAATCGTTGTATTGAGAAAGTGTAATTTGAAAATGAAAAGCAGTACAAGCACACACGTGGAATTCAACTTACCCGGCATGGATGGTGGCACAGACTGAACGATCCCTCCCATAGGATCCGGAACCTCCATACAATACCAAAAAAACACGAGACAACAATGATATTTGTAACATAACAGCTGGCCTCGCTGAATTGCCCCCCCTCCCCCGTCATTACTTTTCACTGACATTCTTGTACCATAACCCCCCCTCCCCCGTCATTACTTTTCACTGACATTCTTGTACCATAACCATGACATTCTTGTACCATAACCCCCCCCAGCCCTAGCTGGACACCCAAATATCAGTAAGTTGAAAAAATGAAATTCAACTTACCAGGCATGGATGATGTCACAGACCGAAAAAGACCACCGAGTTCGTTCTCTCTCAGGTTGGATCCGGAAGTGCCACATACTGTTTGTTCATGGTTGCTCTCTCTCTCTTTCCACAAATGCACGCACACACATACACACACACACACACACAAGAAAAAAGAAGCTACAGGTGAATACAGATCATAAAAATAAATGTATAATTTATTATACATAAATTGACTGGTGTACACACACACACACACATGAAATTCAACTTACATGGGCATAGTAGTCACGATCCAAAAAGATCCAGAGTTCCCTCCCAGGTTGTATACGGAAGCGCCACATACTGTTTGTCCACGGTTGCTCTCTCTCATTCCACAAATGCACACACACACATACACACACACACTAGAAAAAAGAAGATACAGGTGAATACAGATCATAAAAATAAATATATAATATAAATTGACTGGTGTACACACACACACATACATGAAATTCAACTTACATGGGCATAGTAGCCCCCCGATTGGAAAAGACCCCCCCCCCCCCGAGTTCGTTCCCTCCCCGGTTAGATCTGGAAGCACCAGAATAACATTTCAACTCCACGCACACACATATACATCGAGTGTGAAGCTCCACTACAACACCACAAAAACACAGACAACGACAACGACAATAACAATACATATTACAACTTTTGGGATGTTCAGGGGGGGGGGGGGCAGCCACAAATATCAAAGTTTGTGGTCCATCACACAAAAGATTATGGAATATCAATGGGTGTGTTGTCATCTTTCTTCCACTCTCCCCCTACCTCATCCACCCGACTCTTGTTCTTCGATTCCCGCCTTCTCCGACCGCGAGGACGTCCACAACTCGGAGCAGGAGGAGCCACTTCCTCTTCCTCATCACTGGAACCTGCTGCCTATTCGTGTTTCATCATTGGAAGACTCAGGTCTGGTATCCTCTCCTTCATGACTGGAAGACTCTGCTCCTGTCGCCTCATCTGCGTAATCGGGGTCGGTGACTGCATTTACATCTGGTCCTAGTAGTATATGTGGTAAAAACTTTTTAAATTTTTTTTGAAAATTTGAATTTGTTCAAAAAACCACAAGCCACTTTCAAATCTCAAAACTCAAAGAAATATATATATATTATAGCTAAACAGCTTACTCTATCTCAATATAGCTATAAATAAGTCCTTTCCACAACAGAAGCTTGCTATTTTTCAAGAGAAAGACAAGAGAAAGACAAGCTTACCTCGATCATCTTCTTGACTCCCATTTTCAGTATCAGAGTTGACGGGGTCTGGTCCACCAACCCTGATACAGGGCCTCCTATAGCCCTAGATGTCGTCTCCCTTCTCTCCGCTTGATCCTGAGTCGCTAGAGTCAGCATCAAGCAAGTATAAAACTTGCACCGCATTGTAATTTCTAGACGCCATCTTCCAAAAAATGACTTTGAAAAAAATTTTTTTTTGCATAGTTACCGGGGTCACACGACACGCTCACTTTTTTCCTATGATGTAATAAGCATTACCTAAGACTGTACGTAATAGGGAGGTCCCCAGTTGAACTGGCGATTTTATAAAAAATGGAGAAGACAGTAAGTCAAACCGCAAAGTCTTGGTCGGCAAAGAAGCGGTTGTTTCAATGTGTTATGGAAGGCTACTGAGCTCAAGCAATTTTTTGCTGCTTCTACAAAGCTCTGGAGATGACTGGATCCATAAATGAAGCTGCTGTGAAGAAGGTAACTTTTTTTAAAATTCGACGGAGAACCGATGTTTTTTTTTTTTGCCGAGGAAGAAATAAACGCAACTGCTGTGAGGTACTGTCGAAGCAGTCCTGGCTGAAAGCTATTTTAGATGCTTCTCCAATGCATTGGGCACCTGTGTATGCAATCTGAAGGTTCTAGCTATAAAGTAACTATTTTAAAAAATTCGGAGAAGTCAATCGGTCTTCACCCGCTTCAAAGCGGGATCCGGAACGAAAGGGTTAAAGTAGATAAATGTGGTGGAGAAAGTATTGAATGAAACTAAATGTCTCACCTCCAGACATGCAATCTCCTGTACACTGAGGTCACAAGAGCAGACTAATAGTGAAGAAATAGAAGTCACAAAACACATCTTTGGAGCCTACCCATACTTAAACATCTTCCTACACCACTCTGTGCGTGTGTGTGTGTGTGTGTGTGTGTGTGTGTCTGTACTGTGTGTGTATATATATATGTATTATATTATACATAATGTACAGGGGGTAGGAAGCTATTTTTGATTGGTCGGGCCATACAATGCGTTTGTTCAAGTATCAGCTTTATAAATAGAATAATCTCTTCTTTCCTGAGCATGCTGAAATGTGATATACCAGCATTCTGGAAAAGTAATAAGGCATTACATACTTTACTCATGCGTGTGATATCTACTTTTTTATGTGTTATCTTGTTCAGTTCTATGGCACTAATAAATTCTATACCAAGACTTGAGGCCAATAACAAAAGAAAAACAACTACTTCTGTTTGCTAGAATGTGTTTCTGACCTCAAATTTCTACTTTGACTCCCACTTAAAAGACAATATTTGGCAGATAAGATTACTCATTGACAATACTTTCCAACTTTGAGATTAGTAAAATTGGTCAGGCCAAGGCCTTCCTATGCCCCTGATGTATAATATTTATAACATGAGGCAGTGAAAATATAGGCTGAGAGTGAAATATCTAGCCATAGCACCCTGACAGAGTGTAATAAGTGGTTTATTCTAGCTAGGTATCTTCACTGCAGTAGTTTGTACTGCCCCAGTAACTGTAAAGTTGGCTACTATTTTTAATAGGGCTCCCACTAGCTACCTCTGCTGATATTTTAGCAGCTACTCTAGCAGGTTTGGGTGGGCTACACCAGAGGAAGGTAGCTGTAAAAACTTGGAAAAGTGATAAGCTAGGCTTGTTGCTATAACTACTAGGGTAATGAGCTTGTGCAATACGGCCTGAAATAAACTGAGCTATTTATGTCACAGGCACTTATCTAAAAATAACATTGTAGAGGTGGAATATATATATATATATATATATATATATATATATATAATATATATAATACATATAGTACTTATTACATGAGTCAGAGTGTGAAATGGTGAAATATTTCATGATCAGGCTAATTTGTATATTTTCAGGAGCCAGAGGCTAAAAGTGAAAATAAAGCCTGGGAGTGAAATATCCAGCCATATCACTCTGACAGAGTGTAATAAGTGGTTTATTCCACACTAAATATCGTCACTGCAGTACGTAGTTAGTATACTAGAGCTACTTGGTAACTCACAGCTAAAGTTGGTTGTAGGGCTACTCACACCCCCAGCTGATATTTTAGCAGCTGCTCTAATGGTTATTTAAGTATACAGGTTAATTATTATACTTGTCAGAGTGATATGGCTAGATATTTTACTCTCAAGCTTATTTACACTAACCTCTGGCTCATGAAAATAAATGAAATATTTTGCCCTATCACACACTGACTCATGTAATAAGTACTATATATAATACAGTGAAACCTCTCTTAATGGACATTCTATGTAAAGGACATCTCTCTGTAATGGACAATAGTAAAAGCACTGATGGGAGTTACCATAACTAAATAAGAACCTCTATGTAAAGGACACCTCTGTATAATGGACAAATCAGGTGGTTCCTATACTGTCCGTTATTTGGAGGTGGTTCCACTGTATATATTATATTATAATATCAGGAAAAACTCCCTCTTAGGATTGAACAATTTAATTTAAACTAGTGGTGCTATTTTTTTACGTGATATTATTATTATTATTATTATTATTATTATTATTATTATTATTATTATTGCACATTCCATAGGAGCTATAATGATATGAAACCATATAGAGTTGTGCAAAAACAGCAACAACATTATTACATTGGTTGTCAAGTTCTGCCAGAGATGATATGGAGTAAAAAACATCATATCCCAACAACATTAATTATGTAATAGGTTGTCAACTTATGACAGAGATCATAAGAGTGATAGCTAGCTCATGAAAAAATGAGTGAAGATCTATTTATGATAAAAATCCAGTCCAGATAGGAAGATGAGGATATTGATTAAAATGGCAGGGACGCAGTATCACAGAATCTGCAGGAAGGTGGCTGCTATTAAAAAAAAAAAAGGTTCAGCCTCCTCCTCCTCCCCAAAATATTGTAGAATTCAGAAACTGTCAGATTACTATCATTATGTATAAGAGCACTATTGTACAATTAGCTGCCATACCTGGCTTGTTCTTAGCCCCGATCTCCCGTTCATTTGTTTGTTCTACACTGGCACTAAAGGTAGATTAACTAGACTAACAGTAACAAAAACAGTTTTAGTATTATTTTGAAAACAGCTTTATGGGTCACAAAAGTATAATTCCATAACATTAACCAACATACCAAAACAATCTTCTCAGGCTGATTATGCTAGTAGCTATGCAGAGCAGACCTGAAATGTACTAGCTACATATAGCGGCAATAATTGTTAATTATTACTTCATTAGATATTAATTAAAAGTTACACAGGAACAAAATAAGTTAACTTCTAAGTAACCTCCGAAAAGAACTACAAAGGAATTTTTAAAATCATAACAACATTCTGCGAGATAATTTAAAAATCAATTGACCAGTTCATATATAATGCTGTCATTTTTGTCATGAGATTCTTCATTTCTCTCCTCTGCAACTCCATAAGCTAAATTCTTTTCAGTAATGTTTTCATCACCTTCTGTCTGTTTTCGGGTTCTCTTGTCTCTTTGCTTCATTCTAAAGTATATTCTTAAGTCAAAAGTATTAGACAATTATCACCGTTACACTTACTTCCTTAGTTGTACGGATTGCACCACCACTATAATTCCAAATATCGCTACAATAGCTACTGCTATAACCATTGTACCTATAACACCAACCACAGCAATTACATTACACGAAGGTGACATTTTTAAGGCAAAAAGTTAATATGCTTAGGGTTCTAGTAATCCTTAACTGTCGCTGCAGTAGTAAGACTGAAAGTAACGGTAGGGAGGGGTCACTGCAAAAACACTAACGGTGCCACAAACAGAGATTGTAGGTGTGGCTCTCCTTTAATCACGCGTTCAGCCACACCTGCAAGCTGTGGGCGGGGGGGGGGGGGGGGGGGGGGGGGGAAGGAAAGGGTCTGGTAGCTCTAGTATCAACGACTTGTGAATGACATCAAAGATTTATAGCGTCATCATTAACGAGTAGGCTAAAGTCAATCGCGAGTCAAATGTGGGTGTGGCCACAAGAGAGAAGAAGAAGAGAGTAGAATAAAAAGAAAGAGAAGATCAAGGAGAACATTGTCATTGTGTTATTGTGTGTGTATATCTATGAGCAGCGTGTGCATAGTTAAGTGTGTGTAATTTCGTGTGTTAGTTTGTGCCCCGGACTTCTGGTGGATCGTCTTTCATTTCATATGTGGCATGAGTGACAAAGGACTCAGATAGCCTGTCACGCATGCGTCTCATCAGTTCACTAATATCAAGATAGATTTAAAACTCTACTTGAATTCTGTGGATTCTGGTGGCAGCGTCGTCGGGAGCGGCTGGCTAGTCCATGAATAAGTTTCCAACAACTACTTTAACTACATCAAACATTTCGTTGCAAGTAAACATTTTGTTGGAATGTCTTGTTGCGACTGTGAAACAACAACAATAATGGCTGGTTCACACTTGGGTCATATACAAGTGACAAACTCTGGAAAAAAGAACTCTTTCGTACCCTGTATGGGGATCTACAAAAACATCTCCTTTTAAAAATAACCTTTAATTTAAACACCTCTTCATCAAGTGATCTTCCGTAGCTAACAACGCAGAATAAATTGGGGCCCATTGAATATGTGGTTGAGGAATGCCCTTAATTAGCGATTCTGCAATCTGATTGTAGCGCCACTATTTTGGTGCCCACAAGTCGTTGGTACTAGAGCTACCAGACCCTTTCCTTCCTCACCCCCACCAATATAGGGAAGTATAAAGGGTCCTAGACACCAGACTAAACAAACAGCATACTCTTGATGAGATAACTCATTATTGGTAACAATGTTTTTATCTCATGTTAGTTCACCTGTTCTCTTATCTTTTTTGCCTTTATTCTTAGTAATCATTATGGCCAAATAATACTAGATCACTATTAACATTAACTGGTGGAACATGTCGTTGAGCACAAATGGGGAGGGAGCCTGTCTTGTTGGGCTGCATAAAACAGTGTTATATGATGTATTTTATCTGGAGATTCTTGTTAGGCTGCATAAAACTACAATAGTGTTATATGATGTATTATATCTGGAGATTCTTGTTACGTTGCATAAAACTACAATAGTGGTATATGATGTATTTTACCTGAATAAGATGCTTTTGTTTCATGGTGACAAAAATGGATTCTATATTCCACACTAGATATCTTCACAAGTGTTATCTCATGGCTGTATTGCCACAAGCTCATTACCAGAGTACTTATAGCAACCTGGCCTGGGTACAAGTTTTCTGGGTTTTTACAGCTACCTTTACTCTAGTGGAGCCTCCCAGTCAAGTCAGAGCAGCTGCTATATCAGCTGGGGTTATGGGAGCCCCTAGTGAGTTTTCGCCAACTTTACACTATGAGTTACAAAAAAAAGCTACTTCAGTGAAGTTATCTAGTGTGGAATAAACCACTTATTATACTCTGGCAGAGTGATATGGTTAGGTAATTCACTCTCAGGCTTTGTTTTCACTGCCTTTTGGCTCCTGAAAATAAATTAGCCTGCGCTTGAAATATATATTTCACCATATCACACTCTGACTCATGTAATAAGTACTATATACAACAAGGGCTAGAGACTATCTTTTCCAGCTCTCTCAGTGGGAGCAATCACAACCTAATCCTTATTATTTATTTATTTATTTATTTAATACTCATAAACTTGTTTGTTTGACTTTTTTTTATTATTGTTGTTATTATTATTGATGTTATTTATTTATTTATGTAATATTTTTACATAAAGTAATGAAATAATTATAATAACAAAAGGGTTGTAATAAGCAAACAATGCAAAGATAAAGTGCTGGCAAGACAAAAGATCATGCAATCGCAAAAATAAATAAATAATAGCATCAATAACAACAACAACAACAATAACAATAACAATAATAATAATAATAATAAAAGAATGAAATTAAATAATAAACAGAAAAAAGAAAAAAGAAAGGCAATTGTGGAGGAATAGATTTAAACACTACCCCGGAGGCACCCCATGACTGAAGCTGAGTTTCCTCTCTGGATGGCAATTGAGAGGCGCTGTAGCAGGTATGAAGTTGAATTTGGGTCACCAGTCTGCCTACAAACTCTCCTTCCCAGCTCCTTCAAAAACTGAAGTGATCATGCCCCAATTACTCCAGTAGTCTCAATTGCCACCGGGACGAATAAATGGGTGACAGGAAGATCTCTGTATTTGAGTATTTTCCTCTCCTCTGCGTGGGCTGCCACCTCACCAGCTGCTGTGGTCGCCTGGATGTCATAGGAGGGAGCAAAGGAGTCAGGGCACGTGGCATCCCATACAAGAAGCTTCCCATACTTCCATGGCACAGTAGTGACTCCATCTGGTCTATTCCCATCTGATCTGTGCAGGCCTAGAGGTTCTCGTCTAGAGGCACATGGGCAGAGGTTAGCGTCCTCTGAATGATCTCGTTTACTGCCCCGTGACGTTGATGTCTCCCTTCACTCATCCTGCAGCTGAGCCCATGTCGACCCATGGCATCCACCACGTCTGCTTCACAATGGTGACATGAGTGAGGTCCGCAAACAGGGACACCCAGACGTAGACCTACCGCAATCCTCACACTGTCGTCATCAAGTCCGAGGCCTAGGGAAGTAACTGGTAGGGCATGCAGCCAAGCACCTGACTCCTTAGAGGCCGAAGCCAGCAATCTGGCACGACAAGCCCTATCCCTCGCCTCTTCCAGTAGCTGACTGGTCCACACTCCGTAGCCTGCCTCATCCCATGACTTCTGTCTCATCGCACCTGCGCCTTCTGGAGGTTGAGAATCATGGCCTGATGACCACACAGTTAGAGCTTCCTCCAACAAGGTTGACGTGACTGGAGATGTATCGGCTGGTAAGATGTCATTAACCAGAATGGCAGTTGCATTACTGGATGCTAGGAAAGCTGATGGAGCAATTTTAACTGCACTCTGTAGGCCCAGCACCCCCCCCCCCCCCCCCCCCCCAGTCTCACTGGAAGGGTGGCTTGGTGCCATGCTGGGTCATGAGGCCCTAACGTGACATTGATGACTGCACACAGAATCGAACGGAGGGAGTTGTCATAAACCTGAAGGCTAGGTGACTTAAAGCAGGGAGTGCTTCGTAGCAGGTATTGCAACTTCGGGATGGCAAAAGAGTTGCGTAACAGAACCAACGCATCATGTGATGTCAGGTACTCTAGTCTCTCCCCCATCCTCACCAGAGCCTAAATCTTGTCATCCAGGGCCGCTGATATAGACTCTATTCCTCCTAGTGGGGACCCCAACAAGGTGGCATGGGCGGGATCAACCACTTTAGCACCTGGAATCTGTGTGATGATTGTGCCTCGTATGGAGTGGTTATGACAGATAATTTCTGACTTGCTGTTGTTTAGAAATAAACCTAGCTTCTCAGCATCCTTGATCACATCCAGGTCATGTAGGATGTCCTCACAGGAACCACCCAATGAGATGTCATCCAAGTACATAATATTCAGCATAGACTTCAGCTGTAGGCAATGGCTGTGGAGAGTGAGACAGAAAAGGAGAGGGCCCAAAGGATCTCCCTGTTAGACTCCTTCTGCTGAGGAGATGGTTCTATCACCCCAACGAAGCACTGAAGGAGCAGAGTATGCTGTGTGAACTAGCGGATAGATAGAAGGAGCATGGGAACGGATAGCTTCCAACATACTATCCCGGCGGATTGAGTTGAACGCATTGCTGAAATTTAGTTTGACTATGGCGTGCTCCGGGTCTATGTTAGAAAGGAACTTCCTAGCAGCATGCACTGCTCTGCACCCCCTCTTACACCATATCCAAGTTGGTGGGGAGCCAGCAAAGCAGCCATATCACCCACAACTGAAAACCCAGCAACTTTAGCAACCAAACGTCTCAGGGTGCATCCTACAGCAATTGGCCTGATGCCCCCACATTTCTTTTGAAGAGCCACTAAGGAGGCCCCCAAAAAGAACGGTCTGACCTCCTCAGGAGTGCGGCCATCAAGCTAGAGTAGCGAAAGCTACCAGGGCAGAAACAAAGGGTGACTCTTCTATAAAGATACGGTCATCATAATCAGCCAGAGTCTCATTGGAGCTTGCCAAATGTATTGCACCTCTCAAATCACCCGCATCAAACTTCCTGGAAACCCGTCTGGCCAGGGTTTCAGTAGGGTCCCAGCGCTTCTTGATCTTAGACTGCCTGGGCTTGCTTAGTCTAGACGGGGGGTGCTCCTCCCTAACCTGGGTCTTTAATCTGCTGGCTAAAGGCTCATTAGGACTACCTTTATCTGGGAGCCTGAGACAATTGGTAGCGAAACTGAAAAGTCTGTTCCATGATGGCACATCATTCCAACTCACAACTTGTTCCAATATGGCTGTCAGCTTGCAACAACACAGCTCCCTAGCAGCCTTGGGGATTCTTTTTACAACTGTGACATCAGGCAAACACTCCACTACTCCCTGGTGAGCTTCAATTGGATTAGGCACTGGAGATTCCGATGGCTGTGACTGGCTGGGAGGGTTATTTATTTAATTATCTATTTATTATTGTTGTAATTGCTTGATTTTTTTGCCTAGCCAGCAAGACAAATATTAAATATAAGTATAAATAAAGTATATACACATATTTATGTATTACAGTTGACCATTAATCATAGTAATTAAATACAGAACTACTCTCTTACATTAATTTTCTGACTAGTGACACCATATAGTATCAAGTTTAAGCTATTCTGACTTTATTACCAGTAACTCCTGAACAAGCTTTCAGCTACAAAAGAAAATGCCAGAGTTATTTTTGTAACTTTAGTTAACAAATATGGAATTATGTACTCGGCTTTCCTCCAAGTGGTAGCTTCATTAGAAGCCATTCTGACTACTAGTGGCTCTTGACAACCAACCAGAACAAAAATACAAGTCATGATATTTAAATGTTTTCTTTGTGATATTCTAAGTAGTAGCTGTAAATACACAATACTTTCACACAACTGGCCATATTACGTATGTAGTTAGTCTAGTGGACTTTCAACTAAACTAGTGATGTGCTTGAGCTCAAATGATGGGCGAGCCTAAAGACTATACTATTATAAATGAATGAATTTGAGTTTTTAACACTGAAGCTGCTGAAAATAAGGTTGAGTTATTACGCATACACGGTAAAGGGATTTCAGTGCCATAGTACCAACTCGCTGCAACTGTTTGAATTGAAGGAAAAACAACAACAACAAAACAATACACATTATTTAAACGTTTTCTTTGTGATATTCTTTAGCTAAGTAGTGGCTGTAAAGCACAATGGTCTGACACAACTGGACATCCAACTACACTAGACTTACCTTCCAGTTAGTCTAGTGGACAATGCATTTTCAAGTAAATTGTACTGTTTCGTATGCTTATAACCGTGACCAAGAGGCGTTGACTTACCACAAACCGGAGGATTGTTTAGTGAAGTTTGGGACGGGGTCGACCACTGAACTAACACAAAAATGCAAGGGTGAAAGTACGTACGTACGTCCAAACATAAACAAATATTCCCGATTTTCAATCTGATAGTGTCTCGCTCACTTTGCTCTTGGCAAAAACGACAGTACCCAAAGCACCAACGGCAGCACCAACCACAGCTAGACGCATGTGATTGTGAAGCGTCTAGCCGGAGGAACATTGCCTGGAATACAGGAACATTGCCGCAGGAACATTGCCAAACTTTGAATTAAGAAAGGATTAAAGGTTTAAGGTCAAAGGTCATGGCAATATTCCTCTGGCTAGACGCATGTGGAGGATTCTGTTTAGTGAAGTTTGGGACGGGGTCGACCACGGAACAAACACAAAAATGCAAGGGTGAAAGTACGTATGTACGTCCAAACATAAACAAATATTCCCGATTTTCAATCTGATAGTGTCTCGCTCACTTCGCTCTTGGCAAAAACGACAGTACCCAAAGCACCAACGGCAGCACCAACCACAACACCAACCACAGCACTAACCTGGGCAATTACTCCACACTTAATTGACATTCTTTTAGCATTCAATTGGCTTAGGACATTTTCACTTTCGTTGAAGTGGGCAACAGAACAGTGAGTAACAGAGGGGCTGGTCTTACTTGGCCACACTTTCAGCCTGCCTAATGACACTTAAGCGTGTGGAATAGTTAGTGCTGTGCAAACTTGGCGATTAGTCTGGTGAGCCAGACCCTTTACTAGTGGTGTGCTTGACCACAAATGGCGAGCGAGACTTAAACTACACTATTGTTCAACGATTGATTTTAACTTGCTTTCACACAACTGACATACACCTACGCAATACTTACCTTCGTGGTTAGTCTTGTGTAGGTCTTATAACTGTGACAAATAGCGTATTAACTTACCACCGCCACTTTGGCGTACCAAACAGTTGTATGGAGAAGTTGTGAGATCGTAAGAGCTGGTTGAGGTGTAAATTCAGAACTGGTCTGGGTTACCATACAACACCATGGAAACTAGTACCAACAGTGAAACTGGTACAGACTTTTCTTGGCACTGAGCATCAAATGAACCACTGAAGTGATTTTTCATCTTTAACATGTCTCTCCTCACTATCTTAGCAGCTCTGGTCAGATGAACTGCATCATTGTCAGTATCGTGCTCACATGCTTTCCTCAATGCAGCACCAACATCTTCATTGCATATCAGATCCACATCACAGCCTTGTGTGTGAGCATTGTGTGGGTTCCCCACACAACTGCCATTGATGCCTGCACTCTACTGTGCACTGTGTATTTTCTGGTGCATGTGGACTGAGTTGGACTCTCACACTTCATTCTTTGTGTGTTTGTGTGTTTTTTCATGCACATGCCTGCAATTTTTGGTTTTGTTCAAGTGCTGTTCTGTCTAAGTTTGAATTATACTAACCTAAGCCTAACTTACTTAACTTTCCATAGCTACTCTTAGCTATCTACTTCCCAACACTGTTTGGTGGTCCTTCTCTTCTATTACTTGAGCTCAGGGATTTACACCCCTGAACATTGGTCCTTCGAGCCGGATACCTACTAGTGAAGGTGATGCTACTCTGCTGTCATTGGATGCTAACTCTACTGGTAGGCTACTTACGCTTCACTGACTTGCTAGCTAACTACTTCTGGCTGGTGATCGTTAGCTAGCTAATTAGGCTGGTTGTGCTCTCTAGCTAGCCTAGCTGTTGTTTGAACTGTTCGCTCTCGTTCATTCGACTTCAGCATCGACTCTACAGTCATCCGACGACAACGGTCCCTTCAGACATAGTCAGTCTCTACCGACACCTACGGCTACTCCTGTACTGCCTGCGCAGTGACCATTTCTTCAGAACTCCTCCTACTTCATTACACAACCGGAAGACTTCTCTCCCACTTTGTTTTTTTTTTCTCGGTCAACCTCGAATTGGTACAGTGCCAACTTGTAAATCGTGAGCGTATGCTTGCGGGCGAACAGTTGAATCTCCTACACGGACGTTCCAGTTACTTAGCAATTCGGAAAACTACGACAATAAGGGTCTATTCACACTTCGAGTCTCCACCCTTCGACTTCTTCCGTTCGGGTCTACTCCCTCAATTTGGTGCGCGCTTATTAGACTTTGTGCTTTGAGCGACTGCAACTACCTCAAGTCTTCAGGCCTCAACATTTTACACTGCATGTCTTCATGCTTGATTCCTCACAGCAGCAGTGGCAATCTCTATGTACTCCAAACTTGGTAACTTATTACAGAACTTCTTTGGTGCCTTCCTGTCCCTGGACACTCCTTGGTTGTTCTGTAGAAAACCATTAATTTGTCAAAATTTAATTCGTTTGCTTGTTGCTTCAAGATCTTTTTTTCTACAACTACTATCGCAATCTTCATTGCCAGGTTACTGTTCAATTCTCTTACTTTATTTGGGAGATAGTCCAGAACTGTTTTGCACTTAATACGCTTGCCTGATTTCGCAAAGCAGATATCTGTTACTTTTCTATCATGACTGAATCAGCTTCAGCCGCTCCTGAAAAGCCTGACAACTATGATGTGGCTGCAGCCAAGGGCAGTCGTTCAGCCCAGCTAGGCAAGGTGACTAAAGCTATTAAGAACGTTGAAAGACTCCTTTCTGACAATGTCACAGAGCTCAGGCCCAGGGAACTACAACGGAAGCTAGACCTCATCAAGGCCGCTATCCAGGATGAAGCAGCTGCACAAGAGCACTTTCTCAAGTGTAAATCCTAAGGGAGCGTCTGAGGCAGACATACAGAAAGAAATTGATGGCAGCATAGATAGAGAAGTAACCTATGATGAACACATAGACAAAATCACTGAGGCCATCGCCATGGGTAACCTTCTGCTTCAATACCAAGAACTAGTCAGGAGAGCTTACGCCTGGCTGGATCATGGGGTTCCGTCATCAGCAGCCTTCATTCCTACCGTAACTGAACTTACCAAGAAATTCCAGGACTTCATCCGAGAACTCACGCTTCACTCTTCACACACTGACCTTGGACCTCTGCTTCCAAAGGCCAAGGATCTGCTCGAAAGTATGTCGATCAACATCAATAAAGAGGCACCTGTACCTGTCATACCAGCAGTGGGTACTTCACCTGCCCCTGCCCGGGGACAGGCTCCCTACAAGATCGAAGCCCCCACATTCTCTGGAAAGGCAATTGACTTCCAGCCATTTTACGACCGGTTTTTGGAGGTCATCAGGACACATTGGGACGCTTACTCAGATGGTGACAGGTGTTGCATACTTGCCTATGCAATGCTTGACCCTGTTGCCAAGGACCTAGTCCAGAGCTACTCTGCAGCAGGCTACGACACTGCTCTAGCTCAATTGAAGGAGAGGTATGGCAGGGCTGCTCCGATCTATCCCAAGTACGTAGAGAAGCTAATCACCCCAAATCGGTATGAGTATTCCCAGGAGTCTATGGTTAACATCATTCAACAAGTCAAACATACCCTGTTATATTGTGGTACTGGTGAAGTAATAATTCATTGGTACTCTTGCTTTGAATTTTGCACATGCAGACATTTGCAAGCTCAATTTGAATGTTCACACAGTGAGATACTTGCGCATAGACTTCAACAAATGTTAACTTAGTTATCTGCATACTTGCCATGATTTTGATGGCAAACTGAGAACAAAAATGGGTATTGTAGTGACATGTATACTTTGTGGCAAATGTTTGAATTAAGTAAAGTAAACTAGAAAAACGCTATGTAGTGTGAAGTGGTAAGAAGAGCCAGTTTGGTTGGATGGTCAATGTATTTTATCGTCAATACTGAGCAGCAAGTTAAATTTAAAAAGAGTATGGTTAGGAATATTTTCTATTGAGGGGGAGGGGGAGGACTTTTGCTAGGGTACATACATTCCCTTATGTCCCTCTATGAAATGCTGTTGAGTGATCAGTCGTAGCTTTACCTTTTAGTTGAAAGTTTGCTATTGATATGGTGATCTATTTTAGTTGAACTAAACTGTTTACCCGGCACAGTAAACTTCAGGTGGGAGCATTGGGGGAAATTTTTAATAAAATTGATGAAAAAATTCTGAGAGGGTAAACTTAGCTGGGGGATAGAGATTCAAGAGACTGCCACTCTCTGTGAAACTGTGATGTTTAGATATTTCCTCTTACTATGTTTGTGTCTAAGTTGATTTATTTATTTTTTTAAATATTTTTTAGAATGGCCTATAAGAAATACAAAGGATTCAGGCGACGACAACTTCAATCTAGGTCAAGGCCATCCACACGAGTCAACCGAGACAGCAAAAGAAAAAAATGGTCAGATGATCAGATGGTGGGAGCTATTTAGGCTGTTATAAATGATGGGCTTTCAATGAATCAAGCAGCTGATAACTACCAGGTTCCTCGTAGTACTCTTAAGGACAGACTTGGTGGAAGAGTGACACATGGCGTCAACCCCGGTCCAAAGCCACACTTGACAAAAGATGAAGGGCAAGGTCTTGCAGATTATCTTATAAGTGCTGCTAACATTGGGTATGGAAAGACTCGTAGAGATGTCCTTTGCTTAGTTGAGACATACCTTCGGCAGAAAGAGTCTCTGAAAGCACTTTCAGTCCGTAGGGGCTGGTGGCATACAATGGATGAAACAGATATACCTCTTTGTCCTCCTCCATCTAGAATAGTAGCAAAAAAAGGGACAGAAAAAGGTTCGCTATCGTACATCAGGCCAGAAGTCACAAGTAACAGTGATTGGATGTGGTAGCGCTACAGGACAAGTCATACAACCATTCATTATTTTTTCTGGAAAACAAATACATTTATTTTATGGACTATGAATTGTGTGAATGATTCGCGTTTCGCTGTTAGTTACAATGGCTGAATAGATCAAGAATTGTTCAAGTTCTGGCTCAGTGATCATTTTCTACCCAATGCATCGTCTGGACGCCCACTTTTCCTGTTGCTTGATGGACACAGTTCCCATTTTGAGCCATGTACAATTCAGCATGCTCGTGACTGTGGTGTAGTCATGCTATGCTTGCCACCACATACTTACTACACATGAATGTCAACCCCTTGATACAAGCTTCTTTTGCTCACTCAAGTCTCACTGGCAATATTTTTGTCACAGATTACTACCAATGTGTCTATCAAATGTGAGGCAAATGACCATAGTAATGATCAAAGGAGCATTACAGGACATTGTGAAGAAGATTTAGTTGCTGATCAGTCAGATGGTACCTCAACAACCTTCACCCTTGAAGAGGAACTTCTTTTTGCTCAATGTTTGGAAGAAAAGGATATGACTTGGTTGATCCTAAGTACACAGAATGGCTCAAATACAATGTTCCAGAACACCAGGGGGGGCTCCACAGGGGGGGGGGGGCGAGGGGCAATTGCCCCCTGAACTTCCAAAAAAGGGGGGCATTGCCCCCCAACTTTCACATTATCATGTCATGTACACCATTACATACTCACACATCATTGGATTATTTATTAAAAACTATTCTTAGATATTGTTCACCATTATTGTTTTGAAAATAATATATAATAGTGAGTGCCGTCAAATGGAGGGTGTGGCTAAATATAACTTTTTTGCCCCCCCAACTTCAGGTACCTTCCTCCCCCCCTGAACACCACAATTCCCTGGCTGTTACAACTCTCACTGATTTGCCTACTCAAATCGCAGTCACCACACAATCAGGATCCACTTCTCATGTCACAGCAGATGTCTTAGCAGGTACCACATCCCTGGGATCAAGTTCGCACGTCACAGCAGATGTAGCAGGTACCACACCCCTGGGATCAAGTTCGCATGTCACAGCAGATATAGCAGGTACCACACCCCTGGGATCAAGTTCACACATCACAACATATGTCGTAGCAGGTACCACTCTCCTGGGATCAAGTTCACATGTCACAACAGACGTCTTAGCAGGTACCACATGCCTGGGATCAAGTTCACACGTCACAACAGATGTTGTAGCAGGTATCACACGCCTGAGAACAAGTTCGCATGTCACAGCAGATGTAGCAGGTACCACACCCCTGGGATCTAGTTCATACATCACATCCCTGGGATCAAGTTCACACGTCACAACAGATATTGTAGCAGGTACCACACCCCTGGGATCAAGTTTGCTCGTCACAGCATATGTCGTAGCAGGTACCACACCCCTTGAATCCCTTTCTCACATCACAGTCCCTATGGCCTCTGGATCCACTACACAGGTTTCAGGTAAGAATTAATGGTGTCATATTTTTTTCATTAAGTGATAGGAACTCTCCATAAATTTTTATCTGAAGACCAAAATTTTGTTCAGAACACTTTTTTTTTTGGTAGCATGAAGTCTGTATATGTAATTTTATATGATTTTTTGGCAGATCGCAGTTTTTGTTAATCCCAGATAATTAGAGAGAAAGATATTGGTAGCTATAGCTAGTAATATAGGAAGTGTAGCTATAGTTTATGTCCAATATCTAACTAGTTTGGAACTACAACTACTTAGCCAATCAAATATGATTATTCACGTGATTCTGACTCTATAGAAGGTAAGGGATGACGATGAAAACAAAATCAGGTAAGGGAAGTAGGTTTAGGAAATGATTGGATGACCTGCACATTGTCTTCTAGAGGGGTAATTCCAGCAGAGCTGACTCGGTGTCTCAGGAAATCAAGTGACTCGGCACCGAAGACACACTTGCTTGGGTTAATGGTCAAACCATTGTCGACAAGACGTTGTAAGACTGAATGCAAATGCTGAGAGTGTTCTTCGGGAGTGGTGCTAGCGATCAAAATGTCGTTGATGTATCCGAAGCCGAAATTCAACCCACGAAGGACATTGTCAATAAAGCGCTGGAATGACTGGGCGGCATTCCGCAATACGAATGGCATACGTAGAAATTCAAAAAGACCGAAGGGTGTAATTACAGCTGTCTTGGGAATATCTGACGGCTCAACGGGGATCTGATGGTATGCCCGAACTAGGTCAATTTTAGAGAAGATTGTCGCTCCATGTAGAGATGCTGTGAAGTCCTGGATGTTGGGAATGGGGTAACGATCGGGTACAGTACAATTGTTAAGAGCTCGGTAGTCTCCACAGGATCGCCAATCTCCAGGAGTTTTCTTTGGGACCATGTGAAGAGGCGACGACCATGGACTTGAAGAAGGGCGTACAATACCCAGTACGAGTATATGCTCAAACTCTCGTCGAGCTGCTTGAAGTCTCTCAGGAGACAAGTGACGAGCGCGAGCTGAAACAGGAGGTCCAGTTGTTTGTATGTGGTGAGTGACACTATGTTGTATGGGATGATCCAAAGTCTTCACCAATGTAACCGATGGAAATTCACGTAATATGGTTACAAAGTCGTTTTCGGGTAGCGAGAGGAAGGGTCCTGGACTTGATGGAGGATCGGCGCATGAAATTCCTTGTACATGTAAGTTAGTGAGATCATCGAGCAATTGTTGGTTTGTCATGTCTACCAACAAAGAAAAATGGTGGAGGAAGTCAGCACCTATGATGGGGCGTTTCACATCCGCGATGATAAAACCCCAGTGAAACTTGCGTCTGAGACTAAGGTTCAGTGTGAGTGACTTTGTGCCGTATGTGTATTGGTGTACTGTTAACAGCCTGGAGACAAAAAACTTGGCGATGAGAACGATCCTCCTGTGTCGGAGGAATGACACTAACATCTGCGCCTGTATCGACGAGGAATCGAGTACCGGAAGACTTGTCAGATACAAAGAAAAGGCGACTTGAAGAATGGCCAGCGACACCCGTCGCTGCTAGTGTGTGGCTTGTTCCTTTCACCCAATCACATGGTGGCTTGCACTTCTTGGCTGCAGTACCGTACTTCTGGTGGTACCAACTTGAGGTCCAGGAGAGGTAGGAAGAGGTGAACTTGAGCGAGAAGTAGTCCATTTGGGTGTATAACTAGGTTTATGAAGTGTCTGGATGGTCTCCTGAAGCTGAGATACTTGAGCACGGAGTTGCTCAACGTCTGAAGCAAGAGAGGAAGTCGTGTCCACTGAGGCAACTGAAGACGACGTGGCTACCTCCAGTATTTCTGTAGAGTCAGAATCACGTGAATAATCATATTTGATTGGCTAAGTAGTTGTAGTTTCATAGAAAAAAGTTGTCCCAACTTCCCCAAACTAGGTGCTGTCTAATGAACAATAGAACTTCAAATCTATGGACTGACTATAAAAAAACAACAACAACAGGAAACAAAATTAACTCATTTGTCTTTGTATCTGATACTTCAGGGTTCAAACTTTTCAAGTTACTTACGCCTCCATTACAGTTTGACTCCTGCCATTCTACTAAAATATCCTTCAATATTTGTGGTAGTAAATAATAAAATTATTATTATTATTTTTTTTGGGGGGGGGGGTGGGGGATAAATTTCACTTTACATGTTTTATTTGTATTTGTGATGTTACATACCTGTATTGTTTAACTTTCTAGGTACCACACCCACTGGATCACCTCCAGTCAGAGTCACAACGTGGATTATTGATTCCTGGTGCAGTCACCACATGTACTGGGGTTGCGGCATGCCGCTTCCACGGTCTTATCACTTACCAAAGTTACACCTCCTGTTGCTTCCTCAAGTTTACATTCACCATTTACCAATCTATTGAATTTACCTGTGGTAAGGGATGTTACTACAATATCATCAAAGACGGGGTTCAGCACATGTTCTCACTAGCGATGAGTGTTGGTCACTTTAGCTATAAATGAAGGAAGAGAAAAAGAAGCGTGAAGCTGAGGAGAAGGAAAAGCGAAAACAGGAAAGAGAAAGGAAAAAAAGGGAAAAGAAATAGAACAAAGAAGAAAGGCTGAGGAAAGAATTTGACGAAGTTAGGAGAAGGAAAAGAAGCGAAAGCTGGCAGAGGAGGAGAAAGTTAATAAGTGTAAACGGTCAGAGGACAAGAAAGAAAATAATCGTAAGCAGGCAGAGGAGGAGAAAGCTAAAAAAAGTTTACAACACAAAGCTGTGACAGGCAAGAAGCGCTCTCGAGAGGTCACTACTGAAACTTCAACAAATGAACGACATTTGAATTTAGTTGAAGGTGGGAGCAAAGAGATCAAAAGTTGCAATGGACAGTAGCATATTCAAAGATTTATGTTGTGTCTGCTTCAGTTCTTTTGAAGAGGACAAAGGAACGGGCAGAGAATGGCTTCAGTGCATCTGTTCAAGGTGGATTCATGAAGACTGTGTCGCACCAAACCCCAATGGTGAAAATAAACTTTGTCCCATATGTTGAACTCTGAACTTTGATTCGTAGCATTTGATCTTTTCATTTAATATTAATTTTTTGTAAGTCATGATTGTTCTTCTTGGCATTCCAATGAAAATGAAGTAAACTCCAATGGTAGTGACACATTATGCTGGTCAAGGGTTGCTTTTTTTTGTTTTTGTTTGTTTTGTTTTTTTTTTGTTTTTTTTTCAGATTGAGATGGGGGGGGTGTGCTTGCTTTCTTCTTTGTCCTTTTTACAGTAAACACGTCCAATAAACAGTATTTCTATACAGTCTCCTAAAATTAATATACTGCCCCCCCCCTTCAATCAGAAACAATTGGATAGTAAATTGGCAATTTAGTTGAAGCTAAGTATGGTCAACAACTTTTTTTTGCCACTACCTTTATACTTTGTATGCTAATTTGCAGGACTAATCCTAAGCACGCACATACAATAAAAGTGTGACGTAAGAATTCTATGGAATAAATTTGGTAAAGGATAGTCGTGTATGAAAAATTTAATGGTGATATTTAAATAGTGTAGTTTTGCGATGGGAATGAGTTGGGGTTGAATGTTTTTTCACCGGCCTATAACCGATACATTGGACACTACGACGGGCTGATATTTAGTTGTCCTGGGCGATAATCGAGGCCTGACTGCTTCTGCACTGCCTCTGCAGAGCGACCTGCAAATTGTGTTTTAAAAAGATGAGTATTGCAAGGTGATAGAATATGAAATGACCTCATGATTGGTCGAGACAATAAATTTTTAAATCGTTCAGATAATGAGTTATGGTTCGTGAAGCAAACTTGGTCCGATAAATGAGGTCTTACACTACAGCTGATGCTTGTGCTCATACTACCTATATAATGGGAAGCACATAGATAGAGAATTTGTCATTATATCACACTCTGCCTCACGTAATAAGTATAATATATAAAACTTATTACATGAGTCAGACTGTGATATGGTGAAATATTTCACGAGCAGCTAATTCATTTTCAAAATAAAGCCTGAGAGTGAAATATCTAGCCATATCACTCTGATGAGTGTAATAAGTGGTTTATTCCACACTAGATATTTTCACTGAAGTAGTTTTTTGGTGACTCACAGTGTAAAGTTAGCGAAAACTCACTAGGGGCTCCCCACAACCCCAGCTGATATTATAGCAGCTGCTCTAACCTGGCTGGGTAGGCTCCACTAGAGTAAAGGTAGCTGTAAAAACCCACAAATCTTGTACACCAGGTCCTGCCAGGCCCAGTTGCTATAACTACTCTGCTTGCTCAGTACAGCCATGAGTTAATGCCATGTGCCATGAGATATTGTGTGGGATATCTCACGGATCACATACCTAAAAATATCATTGTGAAGATATGTAGCGTGGAATAAATATATATATATTTTTTGGCATGTGAGTGAGTGAAATTGTATCCATTATTGTATGAATATCAATAAGGTATTTTCTTGTGCTGTTGGTTTTAGCAAAATATAGCTATATTGAGTACCTTATCAAGTCCCAAGATCAAATCAGTGGGAAAAAAGAAGCTTGCATTGGCGAGCAAAGAAAAGTCTAGAATTCAGATAGGATTACATGTATATGACAGTCAAACCTGGTTAGTTGGTGATAGTTTACTTGACTCTACTCTAATGTACTGAATAAAGTTGTGAATGTAATGCTGAATGAAAGGAGTACCTATCAGTAAGGTCGATCTGTTTCGAGAATTGCTTGAGAACATTAGAAGCTCAACTAATCTCCAGGCAACTGATTACATTAATATATCAGGAAGAATTGAGTAGAATAAAGCAGGAGATTCTCAATCAGCTATTGTCCGTTATTTTTGATGAAACGACTGTACCTACATCTCTGAAGCTCTTGTTGTAGTCCTATGCTACCTTGTAGATGACAGGGAGCTGATGCAGAGTGTAGGACAGGAAAAGCTTCTAGCTAAGACTACGACAGGAGAAAATGTGTTGTTATCATTCCTTCAACAGAGTTTGCGATATCTTCCAGTATGATTGTTGCAACTATGCATGACAGAGCATCTGTCAATGAAAGGACAAACAAAGTTGTGCATAATGAACTGCTAGATGTGTGATGAATTATGTGGGGGAATGAATACTTATGACTTCTGTGACACTTGCGATGGCTTTGTTTTCATGGAGCCCAAAAATCCCGTTAGTTGTGGAGCTTAAATTGATCTCTCAGCCCCTTCCTACTCCTCAAGACTCTGAGGGCAAGTCCTTGATAACACAGCAAAAAGTACAAAGCAAAAAATTTGAAATAGCTACACTACAGTTGTTGCCTCTATGTCTAGCCATCATTACCCAATGTTGCTGCTGTGGCAAAGGCTGAAGCTAATGAAAATGTTTCACAAGAGCAAAAGCTGCTTCACTACTCAAAGGCACGTGTGCAGTCTAATAAATAATTAATTATTTCTACTTAAAATATAATTATGATCTAAAACCTGTTTTGGTTGCCTTATAGCATTGCCATTTTTGAATTCACAAGAAACTATTGATATGCCATTGATGATATCTTTACAGAGATTGATGGTGGAAGGGACATGCTGTCGAGCTTTCTAAATGGGCTAATACCTTTATTTAGTCCAGCCATCATCAGCTGCAGCAGAGAGGTGATTTATTCAATTTTACAAAGATTTATTATGCAACGGCAGTCATCTTTGGAAGGCTACACAGAATTTTCTGTAGTTACTTTGCTAGAGTAATAAAAAAGTGCCAGGCCCATAGGCAGGGGGGGGGGGGGGGGGGGACAGCTTACGTTTTTTTTATACAATACATCAAATTTACTATACATGTAATACAAGCTTAATTTTTTTTATATAGTCAATTGAGGCATGTAAGCATTAATTGTCAAGCTTATTATCATAACATTTGTGCAGCTAAGTAGATAAACAGTTTATGCTATGTATTTTGTTGTTGTTAATAATTTACATTAATAGGTTTAGATAAAGCAAGGAAGAAAAAGTCTCCATCCTTTGCTGGATTTTTATATGCTAAAACTAAGAGATGGCGGTCAATCTTTTATCTCCAGTTTGTATATAAGCTATGGCAGAAAAACCTGTAAAAACAAACTGTCTGACAACTTAGCATATGGCTTATGAGAGTTGCCATTGAAAGTTACAAATTAAATTTTACTGAACTATTAAACAGAATAGTTACGGGATCATACTTTAAAATTGCGGCATTTGTGCCTTTTCTCTTTTTGGGAGGAGGAAAGATTTCTGCTTCACCTCTATGAAATCAAGATGATGGTTTAGTAAAATGGAATTGATCAAAACCAAATTCAAAAGTCAATTAGCTCACTCCAACTTAACAATTTAATGAAAATAGCAGTGGAAGGTGACCATCACTGGGAGGTGTTTGCTTTTGGCCACTTAGCTGCAAGTTATATGGCTCTAATCATAGACAGAAACTTCTATGCAGCGATACACTTGTTTTATAAAAAGAGGCACTATTAGTATAGGTAAATACACATGTTTAAAGCACCACAAGGGCCCCTTACACAATATAATGCACAGTGCTAACACTCCAGTGTATAGTGTTGGTATTTGTACTAACTTTTGTAAAATCTATTGAAGTTGTAAATGCTCCTACTGGATTTCTTTTCTGTAGAGAAAATCCAGTTAGGCAACAATTAGGTACAACTTAATTTGCAGGATATGTTACCTTATCCTCTGTCGCAATAAAGCTAATGAAACAATTGTAGATAGCTAGCCTCCAGGGAAAGTACAATATATCTATTTTAGCATAACTTTTTTTTTATCTTTAAAGAGGCTGGACTCATACCTGCAAGATGCAAAATATCTATTAAGTTCCTTTACATTCATTTGTGTGACATATTATTAAATTAGTAGTAGGGTTCAATGAAGTATTCTGTACATAAACACCCAAAACGAATTCAGCAAGTTAGTTAGCATTGAAATGAACCAATTAAGGAAATAGAATTGGAAAATGCATTCATTCGAATTGTACACTCATTTTTGCATCGTAACTATCAACCCTGTTGTGCCCCCCATTTGAAATTTCTGATTGTGCACCTGAATTGCTACTCTTCTTTTGCTCATGTTCACAATTTTTGTTGGCAAAAGCTGTTTGTTTTTATCATTTAAGCACAGTTATGATTGTATAACTCATTAATTAAACAAGCAGGGAGACAGAAAGCAATAAACGTTGAAAAAGCAATATTGGCGGGGAGCAAAACATGCATTTTTTGAGCATAGAAACAAAGCAAAATAGGTAGAAAAAACAACAAATTTGATCTAGGCCTTCATCACAGGACTATATTGACAGAACAGCATTGAGAGCCCAGCCACGTCAAAATTAGAACAGGTAATTTTAAGAAATCATTTCAAGAACTTGCCTGTGATCAAGTTTAACTAATCAAATAATTTGAAGTTGCAAGATAATGAACAAAACCAGGTGAACAGACATTATGTACCAACCAACACTTTATTAAACATCATGATGATTGCAAAATCCAAGTTGGGAGGAAGGGAGAGCTGAAGCAGCTATTATTTACCTGGCTAATAATTTATGTGCAAATCAATAACAACATAAAAAAAACAACTGGTTATCAACTTTGGACATATTATATTATCAAGAGATTGTTCTTAAAATACAGGGAAGAACTCATTCATGATAAAAAGCCAGTCCAGAAAGGACCATGACCATAGATCTAACAGGCTGGGATGCAGTGTCACCGAATTTTTGGGAAGGTGGAGACTGTTTTAAAGTGTTCAGCCTCTTACCCCCCATAAATTGTAGAATTGGGAAATAATCAAAATTCATCTCTTTTTATGTAGAGCATTGTTCTATAGCTGTGATACCCTTTAACCTGGCTATTTATTAGCCCGTCTTTCATATGCTGGAAAATGAACTAGATAATAACGGATGTATTTACTATTAATTGAAACAGCTTTGCCGATCATAAAAGTTGAATTTTATAGTTATAGTCAACAAAAAACAAAACAAAAAACATCTTATCTGGCTAATTATGTTGGTAACATATTGTTGTAGAGCACACCTGAGAAGCAAACCTGATGAGAAGCAATTTACTCTATAAGTAGCAGTAATTGTTAAGCAATGCTTTCATCAGTAATTGATTATGAATACACAGGAAAAAGAAATTTATGAACTTGTAAGGAAACAACATTACAAACTACTTTTAAAAGTCATAACTAACAACATCCTCCTGAGATGATTCACAAATCAATTGACTACATCAAATAATCTGAAGCTGTTGTCACGAAATTCTCCATTTCTCTTCTTTGAAATTGGGGATACTACAACTCCATAAGCTAAATTCTTTTCAACAATGTTTACACTTTCATCACTATCTGTTGGTTCACCAATTCTCTCGTATCTTTGCTTTATTCTAAAGAATTCATTACGTTGTAATAATTATTAGACAACTATCACCTTTAAACTTACTTAAGTCTCCTTAGCAGAACGGATTGAACCACCACTATAACTCCAAATATCCCTACAATCACTATAGCTATAATGATAATTCCTACAACACCAACCACAGCAATCACACTACACGCAGGTGACATTGTAACAGTTCTTGCGTCCTTCGCTTTTGCCGGGGAGCGTAACCTGACCGTAGAGTAATGGAGGGGCCGGTCTCACTTAGCCACACCTTCAACCTCACCTACAAGCTACAGTCTCGCGGGGCCACACCCTTTATATGCACCTGGTTCAGAAACCTTCCTTTACCCTAATAGGTACCAAAAAAATTGAAACCTAAGCACCAAAAAGGTAGCTTAGGTTTGAAACCTAAAAGCGTGCCTGACAACTTAAATTGCGCGCGCTAGCTAAAAAAATTTTTTTCTTCTTTTTTTTAATGGCCACTACTATAGTGTGGTAGATATAGCTAAAAAATAGGTCATACCCGGAAAAAAAACGTAGAGAAATAATTTTGGTATCATAAAAAGCAGAATTTTTTGCATACTAAGATATCCAAAATCCTCTGAAATCCCTTCCAGGGAAAAAAATATATAGAGTTTTTGCCATGATGAATAATACTGCCAGTTAATGATGCAGGCCAATGTGTTAATCTAGTGTTAATTACGTGTGAAAACAAAGAAGAGTGCACAAATACAAAGCACAAGACGAGTGAACAACATGTAGAACTGAGCACAAGACGAGTGAACAACATGTAGAACTGAGCAGTTCTAGGTACAGTCGAGACTTTCAAGACCTCTCAAAAATCAAGGAGTGGTTTGATCAGCATGAATCCTTCAATTTGGATGAAAATGGACTATGCTCACTATCATCAGGTTTGACTGCTGTTGATGGAGATGCAATCAACTGTGACAGAACAGAGGAGGTTGGAGCAAGGATTCAGAAGAAGCTTGACCATGTCAGCATCGCACAAGCATCTCTCAAAAGGAAAGATCAAGTCAAGTCTTTGAATCACTTACAACCAGGGATACAAATTAACAAGGAAAAGTGTCAAATAAATCCTACAAACTTGTTTTCACGATTAATAGCCATCATTCAAAGAGAGGAAGATCTATCTCCATACTTCTGTTATGAACTCACTGCATTTCCAACATCTCTGTTCAAATATGGCATCATGCGTAAAACACAGAAGTCACAATTAGCCAAAATCATTACCAGTGATGTACAACCAGCTGAGTGTAATGCAAGGACAAAATATGTTATTGATGGAGGAGCACTCCTGCATAAAGTTAAATTCGCAAAGAAAACAACTTACCATGATGTAATCATGCAACATGTGGAGTACGTACATCGCAAGTATGGACATCAATGTTGCATTGTTTTTTATGGCTATGAGGGACCATCAACCAAAAGTCATGAGCATCTTCGCAGAGTGAGAAAAACTTGTGCAAACATCCAGCTTAGTGAAGCCATGGAAGCTCTATTCAATCAGCAAACCTTCTTTTCCAATGAAAGAAATAAAAGTCAATTTATTGCCTTACTGAGTCACTACCTACAAGCTGGTAATCAGATTGTCCACCAGAGTGCTGGAGATGCTGACACTGAGATAGTTGCTTGTGCCCTTCAGTATGTTACTCAGGGAACTGAAGTAACTGTCGTTGCTGAAGATACAGACATTCTTGTGCTTCTGATGTACCACTGGAAAAAAAGAGATGGCAGATATTTACTGCTTATCGGAAAAAAAGATCCAGAAAAAGCTTTTGAAGGTTAGAGACATCATCACTAGCTGTGGTGAAGTAGTAGTACCACATCTTCTCTTTATTCATGCATGGAGTGGTTGCGATACCACTTCTGCAACTTATAATCAAGGGAAATCAGCCCTGCTAAAGAAGGTAAAGCAATCACCAAAGCTTCAAAAGACCTCACTTCTTATGAGCGACCTTGGGGCAACACAAGAAGAGATAGCTTGTGCTGGATGTCAAGTATTTCTTAATTTGTATAGGGGTAAAGCTACAGACAGCTTAACTAGTTTGAGGTATTCAAAGTTCATGGAGATGAGGTCCAATGGAAAGGTACTAGAACCTGAGCGACTTCCCCCAACTGAAAGAGCAGCCTTTTTTCACAGCCTAAGAGTTCACTATCAAGTGGTTGTGTGGACACAACTTTCAGATGATAAGTTGGACCCTATGGAATGTGGCTGGAAGCTTCAAAGAAGTGCTCTGATTGCTTATTCTGACAGACATAGATCCAGCTCCAGATAAATTGCTAAACTTTGTTCGATGTAAATGCAAAGTCTCCTCCAGAAATCCTTGTGGAACTAATTTGTGTTCATGTCGTAAGAACGGACTGAAGTGTTTACCAGCTTGTGGAGACTGCAGAGGAGAAAACTGTATGAATTGTGAAGAAACTGTGTTGGAAATTGTAAATTCAGATGATGACCTGTAAATATTTGTATTGCACTTTTTTTTAAATTTTTGTCTTAATTTTCACACCTTAATTGTGTTCAAATATAAATATTTCAAATTCCCGTAAGAGGATTTTAGAGGATTTTGGATATTATGTTAGTCTATGAAAAATTGCGCATTTTTTGATACCAAAATTGTTTCTCTACGTTTTTTTTCCGGGTTAAACTCTATATCTACTACACTACTAGGAGAAAGTTGAAGCTCCCTCCGTTGAGAGTTAAACGGAGGACTACTTCGGGGGAAACAGTACAGCAAGTGATTCCAAGAGGGATGGTGGGACCCGTTGGTGATGCAGAGAATGGGGACGGTGACAAGGTGTCAAGTGATAGAAGAAGCTCCTAATAGTACAGTTGCTGTGGACGTGGTAGAAGAACCAAAATCAGTTGATGCACACCTGTGGGATGTAGATAATGGCCTTTTGAACAATTCTTTTCCTGAACCAAGTCTACACAAAATATCACAGGAATCAGTGTAGGCAGGACCTTTTGAAGGTGGTGATAGAGACCAGTTGTATTCCATTGGCCCAGCTTTGCTTCTTGTACACAACTGAAGCTACCTATCGGTGTTTATCTTGTAGCCCCTCTGACTTCTTTTGTCAAGAGTGAATCTGCAAAATTTATGAAAAAAACGCTTTCATACTGGTGAAGTGTGGGAGGCAAGTTGATGACTATTGTACGTGTATATATCTTTCCATAATGTCTTGAGCCAGCCAAATAACGCTGATAATTTACATGTTTATTTTTTTAAAGTAAGCAGTAGTAGTAGTAGTAGTAGTAATTGAAACTGTAGTGGTAGTCAAAAGTAATAATTATTAGTAATTTTTTGGTTATTATTATTATTGCAGCTTTGATATTTTTGCTTGAATATTTCTGCATCATGCAAGCATTCTATATTTTCCAGTATAGTTGTTATTGAATGGTCCAAGTACCACGTGTGTAGCGAGTAAAATCAATTGAAAATGTATCACAAGTTTTTGTCAATATGGGTATGATATTTCACTCGCATACCATATTTTCACTCACCTTCGGCTTGAAATTATTTTGCATGCTCATAAACTATCTTCTCATATTGTACTCTGACTCGTGCTGTTAGTATTATTTATTATTATATCCACCTAATATATTATATTCTTCCATAAATTGTAGGACTGTATGAGTCATAGTGTTCTTTGAGCAAGCATTAGTAACTTACATTTGTTGTTGTTTTAACATCGTAGACACCAATAAGTTTGGCATTGTTACAAGCTCGTCTTTTTCCTCAAATTTCTCCTTTTTCTCCCTAGTGTCGAGTGTTTCCACCAGTGGTGCTCTAGTTGTTATTATTAGGATTATTGTTGTTAGTTATTTCTTTGGTTGTTTTATTATTATATTTTTTATTGTTGGTTTTAATATTATTATTGTATGTGTTATTTATTTATTATCAATATTGTTTTATTACTATTATTATTATTATTATTATTATTCCCTCACCACACAAAACTGTTGTAAGAGAGGAAGAGATAGATGTAGACAGACCGTTTTTTGTTCTTCTTCAGAAAACAAAATAAATTTAATGTCGTGTATAGTTAGCAGATGTAATGACACCCTGCTGTACTCACACTATAATCATATAAGCTGACATAACTGTTATACTTGTTATATGGCATGATAGCTGAGACTATGCTTTAGTGAGATTTGACCAGAAGTGCAATCTGACTATCACACTTGACCTCATATACATATGTCTGTTTGGGTGACTAAAGAAAGTGTGCAGAACTAGCACAATGGTACTGTAGCTGACCTTATTTTTTAACATTTTTTTTATATAAAAAGTAAGCGCACCAATTTAATATGCAGATTAGAATTATTTGTCAGGCCCATTTCATGATTTTTTTATATGAAATCTTGATTTTTGCATTAAGTGAGCAAACAGACTTGTATTCTCACAATAAAGTTTGACCAAACCCCTTAAATATTCCTTCCTCTGGTATGCCAGTTTGTAAACCCACCATCAGCCTGACTTATATGTTTTTGTTTTTGGAATGGAGCAATCAGGCCAGTTAAGTTGCCCAAAGTAGTTGATGTTCGAACATCTCACCATTGTACTTCTACAAATATTCATTCTTTATGCTGCATCACTGAAAAGGGTAAGGGTATTATATGTGTTGCAAAGACTAGTGGTTTACTTTTTTTTTTGTTTCTTGGCTAAGGAGAACCTGATATATCACTTTGCTATTGCTCTTGTGAGCCCTTGGTGGTTACCACGATAAGGGCAAGACTTTGGCCGTCCACTCCTAAGGCCACTCCAAGTCAATCATTAGTTTCTGGTCCACCGCCCTCTTGGAAATACACAACCTCCTAATTTTGACGACTTTGCTGACGTTGCAAAAATCACGTGATGACACACTTCCAGCAATAATTTTCACTATTTTAGCATTTTGCATACGTTGCAATTCGCTTGTCAGTGTTTTTGTTTTTCATCTTTCCCTTGAGCTCTTCTGACTAGTCTTTTTCCTGGCATGGCTCTAGTCAACGTTTCTGTGGTATCTGACACCCGTACAGTATCACCCTGGAAGATCATGCTTATGAAAAGTTAATTACTATGTAGTTCTAGAAATAGTCCTGAAGTCCTAATCACCGCCCGCCCGCATGTCAATTGATCAAGGGAAAGGACCAGAAACTAATTACTAACTTGGAGTGGCCTAATAGACCACATCTGGCGTTTACCTTTGAGCTGCTTGACTAGTCTTGCGGGGCCAGACCCTTTACCAATCGCTACGCGGGAAAAGGGGTCTGGTAAACTGACATTGAGCAGTTTGTTCAGTTCCCCTCGCTAATTGAGGAGACCGCAAACAATAGGTGACGTAATATCCTGTGAAGTAAGACTGCTCAAACTTTTGCGCGTGTAGTATTTCTGTGCACAACTCTCCAACAGCGTGTCAAAACTCTTCCTTTAGGTTCATACCCGTAGCCAGGGGGGGGGGGGGGGGGGGGTTCGAGGGGTTCGGTCGAACCCCCCTTTAGAGTGACCGGAAGTAAATACGCGCTGCACGAGACTACTGTAAGCTAAAGATCATTTACAGTGTACAATGAATAGTGCAATCACTATCTCTGTACTTCAGCATAAACTTTCTCTTGAACTTTGCTTTAATCGATGGCTCCTCCTAATCTGTTGAAAAAACTCTGTCTAATAGGGGTATAGCTTCTGCGCTAAAGAATGACGTTGTTTCCAACTAGAAACTACAACTGCACAATTCCAAGGCTAGAGCTACATGCTTGGCACTTACTCTTATTACGCTACCGTTGCATTTCACTTTGTCCGGTGCTATTTCACTTAGTTATATAGTGATTTTTCCAATACATTTTGAACAGGCAGTTTACACGTCGTACTATTAACTAACAAACTTAGATAATTGATTGTTTATTCGAGGTATGAACGTATAGTGAAGTGCAAACAAGTCATAGCCATCTTCAACATCCAGTAAGTTGCATATTCCATATACTAACAAACTGAGATAATTGATTGTTTATTCGAGGTATGAACGTATAGTGAAGTGCAAACAAGTCATAGTCATCTTCAACATCCAGTAAGTTGCAGTCTTCCAGTTCATAAAAATAGTGCATAATACAGGTGTACAACACAACGAAAAGTGTCCCTCCATAACCGTTCAATTCTTTGGTTATGTGACTCCGTCTATCTGTCCCTCTTACCATCAGCATAGCTTCCGCAACATCAATATTCTCACCTTGCCCCCGTTCGAGTTTAGCGCCCAGAATTTCACCCAGCGCCCATAATAAATCGCCAGCGGCCAGAATTAATCGTCAGCGCCCAGAAAATAATATCGCCCCCTTATATTTGCAGGCCCACAAAATGCACCCATTTTTGAAATAAATAGTTTGCCGTATAAACTGGGGGTCCAAGCAGCCTCCTATTTAACACCAAAACTAAATTATCCAAACACCCCATTTGTAACAGTGTAATGGAGAAAATGGGAACCGGAACTCCCTTGTGATAATATACTGGTTTCTAAACAAAATATAATAATGCTACACACAAATTTAATAAATTCTGGGACTTCTTAGTTGGAAAATTTGTTTATAAGCCTGCAGAACAGTCATCCCTAGAAAAGAGTAGTCTAATTCTGTCCAATGTTAAGTGACTCTTGAGAAATCCGGGTACGAAAGAGAAGTGTTCAATTTTTTATATTTTTTTACTGCCTGCTTGGTTCAAGTCGCAATTGCGTTTTTGACTTGAGAAAGCGTCCCAGTAAGGTGCACATTAAATTACAATTATTTCTCAAAAATCTATATTGTAGATTCATTACTATAATATGAATCAATTGTGGAGGGATAATTTACGTACTTCATTACTCATTTATCTTGTAGTAATAATTAATAGCAGAAAAAATTGGCGACAAATAGAAGTGTATCTCGGGGAAGTCCTTCCAAAGTACGTATTCTTGGCTGAAAAATCCTCCATTAATCTTTACTGTGGAGTAATTCAACAACTGAGGTATGGACTTTTGAGTCTCCTTATTTTGATAGGGAGATTTCCGCTCAGCCAGTGTTAAGTAAACATATTTTGGGATTTAAACAATTAACATTAGTTGATTTAGATTTTAACGATTACGGACAATATCTTTGCAGCTGGACGAGAGGGGGTGTACGTTTTGAGGCCTACGCTATAGTGTGGATATTTAGCCCAAGTTATTTTGCAGTGTTTGGATACTTTTCTGAATTTGGCAGAGTCTCACCTAGTTGGATAGAAGTGTCACAAAATAGTTCAGTGACTCTTACCTGCTATAGTACTATCAGGGTGTATTGGCACGGTTTTCATTTTCAGAGTCTGAAAAAAAAATTTCAGAATAATACTGTCACTTTATATAATTTACAAAAAGAGCACAGTGGTGAATATATTTGCAGGGGTGGACATAATTTCTCAATTGATGGGCACTTCATTATGTTTCATGCTAGAGCTAGAATAATTGTGGACGGTGATATCACTAGAATAGATAGTTTCAGAAGATATATGTGATATTATGCAGTTATATAATGGTAAACAATATCTTTTTTTACTATCTCATAATATTGAATTAGGTAATGTTTCGCATAGGCAAAGTGTTTTTGGTAAATTTATACCATCTGACGTAACACACAAGATAGATAATAATCAATTCATGTTGTTTTCATCAATTCGACATTAATTCATGTTTTTTATCAATTCACATTAGCTAATAGTTAAAACTTCATATTAGCTTCAGCAGTCAAAGAGCTTTCAGACTTTGTTTTTCAGTAACTGGTAATTAAGGTTAGTAACTATCAATTTTGCCAGCTCCTTGACTGCATCAACTTAAAGATATTCAAAAATTGCTAATACAGCTGAGTATGTATCCTAAGTAGCCTAAAATCTTCTGCTGCATTCATATCTTTTTCAGGATCTCCAGGCACAATAGTTCTATGAATTAAATTTCTCAATTGGTAGCTACATAGTTCGTCTTGAGGCACTGGAAGTTAACTTAGATTCCAAATCGGTCAAAACAGTACATACAACATGCACACAGCTATGTCTGATTACTGAATTTCTACTGGAAACATTCTGGCATGCCAATCCTCCATTATGAGCAATTCACCTTCAAATCTATCTACCTTGATCTCATGGCGATCATGTTGCTTGCATACCATGCAACACCACACACACGAGCCACAGTCAATTGATCACCTCCAAACAATATAGAATAACAAAATCTAATGTCGTCAAATAAGTAACACTATGTTCTAAAATGTTAGCCATCTCATCAAGCATGTTCTCATTAGGTAAATGGTCTGGCCTGCAAGACTAGTTTGTAGGTGTAGAAAGGAGGAACCTGTCCTCAACTTGCTGGATAGTGGCACTTGTTTGCAGTATGTTAGAAAATGTGCGCTTATGTCTCCATTTATTTCTATATGTCAAAACTTTCAAATTTGATAGAGCTGATTACTTTTTCTAATTCATGCAATAATGTGGAGTAAAAAAATCATATCAAATTAAGTCTAATGTTTTCAAGTCTTAAACCAGTTACTATGTTCAAGATATGTAAGTGTTGCAATTAAATATTAACAGCTAGCAAGATATCATAGGCAGTCACTGAAATGACTCAACTACTTAATTTTTTGCCAATTCACAGACAAACGTATGAGCATCACATAAACAATGAGATTTCTATTAAGACAATTTAAGTCTACATTTTATTTTCCACATCAATATTACAAGTACGTGACATGTATCAAATTGTTATACACTTTAAAATACATTAAATTATGATAGGAGGAGAATAAATAAATACAATAAACATGTTCATCTGCTCCTAAAACCAAACACATAAACAAGAAAGAATTAGTTATTATGATACTAAGTATACGATAATATCACTTACCTAATGAAGATAGTAGTCTTGCGTGTTTGTTGAAGTAGTCTCTAGACCAATTTCATTGTTAGGTTTAGGAACGTTAAGAACGTTAGTCACATGAACTGGTGAGCGCAGAGGTTCATACTTGGTCATGTCGATGATAATTTGTGGCGGTGGTGATGGATAATATGAGTGTTTGTATACTAGAGGTTGTCAATAGTTCAGTATATTGGAGGATGATACAACTGCTGGTAAGGTGAACACTGAGGCAGTGGACCTCCATAGAATTCTTCATACAATATGTTTGAAGTGCTCTCAGATGGTCTACGAAATACAATTATGTCCAGTGCTGTCAGCTCTTCCATCTCCTCCTAAAACAAAAGGTCACTTTTTTCTATGTAGTTCTTTAAAGAGCTCATCGTGGTGCTCTGTCCAAACTGTGAACACAGAAAGCTGATTGATTTCAGGGAGTCGTAGAACTGTAGTATTTGCCAATTATCTGACTAAATCTGATGTGACTTTGATGGTTTTACATATGAGTGTGGAGAGAGGACATGATATATGGAATGCACAACATTATCCAAACATAAAACATAAATTAATGAAATGCAAATCAATTATGTTAAGTGCTGGTAGCTAAGTGTTCACTACACCACTCCCCCCAGTGTTCTAGGACACGTAGTCTGCCAAATGCCGTGGGAAATGGACACGACGACCTGAGCAAGTACGACAGGTATCTGAACTGCATGTAGACTGAGTGAGCGAGTGGGATTCTGTAGATGACGAAAGTGAAGGGGCATCCTCCATGTGTGCAGATTTTAGGCGGTCGATAGAGATACTTTTATGTTGATTGTTGAAATCTATAGCGAAGTATTTAGCATTACGATTAATAACCCGGAAGGACACATCACATGGAGGTTGTAAAGGCTTACGGACGCAATCATGACGAACAAAGACATGTGTAGCTTCTGATAAATCACTACTAATATAGCTGTGACGTTGACTAAGTTGTGGTGGACAGGGACGCAAGGTGGTAAGGTGAGATTTAAGACGGTCTACATATTCAGTCGGATCGAGGGCGGACGAAGTGGAAGAACCAACAAAAAATTCCCCTGGGAGACGTAGAGTAGTGCCATAAACTAACTCTGCTGCAGTAGCAGAAATATCCTCCTTGAAAGCTGAACGTATTCCCAAGAGAACCAGAGGCAGAGCATCCATCCACATGTCTGGATGCAACTTTTTAGTCAAAGATTCTTTCAGTTGGCGATGGAATCGTTCCACCATGCCATTGGCTGGGGGTTGGTATGCTGTTGTCAGTGAACGCTTGACGCCAAGGAGAGTCATGAGATGCGCCCAAAGACGAGATTCAAACTGACAATTTCGATCCGTAACAACACTAGAAGGTACTCCAAAACATGCAATCCAACCACAAACAAATGCTCGAGCTACCGTCTCCGCTGTGATTGAAGTCAGAGGAATAGCTTCTGGCCAGATGAGTGAAACGATATGCCAGGAGAGCAGAAGTGTGCCTTTGAATTTTGGCTCGTTGGCATTGAATGCAGGATCTGGTCCAGCGGCGAACATCAGAGTTGATGCCAGGCCAGACAAACCGGGAAGTAATCAGACGTTAAGTTGCACGAATCCCAGGGTGAGATAAACCATGGAGCGAATCAAACACAATCAGCCTCCAAGGCAGCGGCACCAATGGTCGATGAACTCCTGTGGAGGAGTCGCAGTACAAGCGATCCTTAGAGCCAGCTAGCGGAATAACCTCCACCGTCAGAGCAGAAGATTCAGATTGTAGTGAGCAAATTTCTGGATCACTAACCTGGGTTTTGGGCGGCAAAATCCACAGATGGTGGTTGACCTGAGAGTAGAGCATTAGTCTCAATGGGAGAGAGTGTGTCCGCTACCACATTGTCCAAACCTTGAACATGACGAATGGTTGACGTAAATTGTGAGATATAATCCAACTGCCGAGCTTGCCGTGGAGAGTGACGATCGGAGCGTGGGTTGAGAGCAAACGTAAGGGGCTTGTGATCGGTAAGAACATGAAAAGGCCAGCCTTCCAGGAGGTGCTGGAAGTGCTGTATTGCCTGATATTCCGCTAGCAACTCTCGATCAAAAACACTGTAGCGAATCTCAGCAGGCGACAACTTTCTCGAGAAGAACGAGACGGGACGCCAAATACCCTTAGTGTTTTGTTGTAGGACAGCGCCAACAGCCATGTCTAATGCATCTGTCATGAGACAGGTCGGAGCGTCATGGCGAGGGTAGTACAAGAGAGAGGCATTGGCTAGGACATCCTTCGCAGCTTGGAAAGCAGTCAGGGCTTCGTCAGTCCAAGAAATGTTATGAGACTTTGCTCTTGGCTGAGATGAGAGGATGGAGTGGACGCAGGATATCGGCACATTGAGGTATAAAACGGTGGTAAAAATTAATCAACCCAATGAAACGGCGAAGTTGTTGTTGAGAGTGAGGTTGAGGAAAATCGCGGACAACCTGGACTTTCTCAGGGAGCGGAGTGATACCGTGGCAGTCTATCCGATGACCTAGAAAATCTAGGGCTGGAACTCCAAGGAGACACTTGTTAGGGTTGACCACAACACCATACGAAGAGAGTCGTTCGAAAACCGCACGTAAATCCGTAAATACTGTTAGGGACTATGACTGGCAACAAGGACGTCTTCGATGTAGCAATAGGCAGCAGAAACCCCATGAAGAACTTTGTCCATGAATCATTGAAAAGTCGGAGCTGCGTTACGCAGGCCAAAGGGCATCTTGACAAACTAAAAAAGCCCAAAAGGTGTTGTGATAGCAGTTTTTTTAACATCATCAGGTGCGACTGGTTGTAAGCACGGACAAGATCCAACTTGGAGAAAATAGTGGCACCCTGCAAGGAGGAGGAAAAATCATGGATGTGAGGTACAGGGTACCGATCTGGAACTGTGGAATGATTGAGAGCTCGATAATCTCCACAAGGCCGCCAATCTTCAGGAGTCTTTTTGGGCACCATTTGCAGAGGTGAAGCCCAAGCACTGGAAGAAGGTCGGACAATACCCAGCTGAAACATGTGCTCAAATTCTTTCTTGGCGACACGGAGGCGGTCTGGTGCAAGACGTCTCGGACGCGCGTAGACTGGGGGCTCCGTAGTCTCAATATGGTGAACAATATGTGCTTGATGGGTACGTCTAGAGAGCAAACTCAGAGTAAGAAAGTCTGACAATAGAGCTTGGTAGGGGTCGCTGACATCTTTCAGGCCGAGAGGCACATAATGAGGAAACGGACGAACTGATACCCTTGACATGAAGATGAGTTTCACCGTCCATCAGTTGTCGGCGTGACATGTCGACCATCAATCCAAAGTTTCGCAAGAAGTCCGCACCTAGGATAGGCTTCTGAACATCGGCTATAATAAAAACCCACTGAAAAGATCGTCTCAATCCCAAATTGAGGGTGAGGGACCGCTTTCCATAAGTTCGAATAGAGGTGCTGTTAACAGCCATCAAAAGGAGTGGGTCAGGAGAACATATCCGCTCAGCAGGGGACGGAGGTATCGCACTGATTTCTGAGCCACTATCCACTAAAAAACTACTATTAGTACCTTTATCATTTACGTAAAATAGGCGACTTTAGTCAGGGCCGGATACACTCGTCGCCGTTAGCGACCGGCCAAAGAGTTTCCCCAACCGCAAGGGTGTTGACACTTACTGGCACGCTCGCCAAATCGCCTGTGGTACCAGCAAAGGGGAGTGTTATGAAACTGCTGAGGATCTATGGCCGCTGGACTGCCAGAGCGACGACGTCTGGAAAAGCTTTGATGTTGATCTCGACGACGACCAGTAGTAACAGAAGCCACAAGTTCAGTCAAGCGGGTTACTTCTTCATTTAGTTGCGAGAGTTTCGACACTGAGCCACTGTGTGTATCCTGGACTGCAGAGACCGTGGGAGTGGTGACTTCAAAGATTTTATCTGCCATGTCTGCAAGCTTGTTGAGGTCCGTGGATGTGTCTGCAGCGGCTAAAACCATCCTTACGTGTGGTGGAAGGCGTTGTAGGAAAAGTTCCTTGAGAAAAGGGTTGTCTAGGGAGCCCCGCTGCTGGCCAAGGAGTTGCTGCATCCTACGCAAAAGTTGACTCGGCTTCCGGTCTCTTAACTCTTCGCCGCTAATTAACTGCTGTAATTTTTGTTGCTCAGAAACCGCAGTCCTCTTAACTAGCTCTACCTTAAGCCTGTCATACGGGGCAACGGTAGGAGGATTCAGTAACAGGTCACGTATTTCCACAGCAATTTTAGGTCCAAGAGAACTGACGACATAATCGAACTTAGTCTTCTGGACCGTTATTCCTCTGGTAGCAAATTGTGAGCGAACCAAACTTCTGGGTCAGCAGGCCAGAAAGGTGGGAGCTTAATACTGACTGCAGAGAGAGAAAAAGGCGCCGTACTGTGCCTGTACAATAGTGAAGCAAGACCAGACTGGGCAGGAGATCACGTCGAGGTCATCAATGTAGTATTTGCCAATTATCTGACTGAATCTGATGTGACTTTGATGGTTTTACATATATAGTGATGAGTTTGGAGAGAGGACATGACATATGGAATGCACAACAATATCCAAACATAAAACATAAATTAATGAAATGCAAATCAATTATACTAAGTGCTAGTAGCTAAGTGTTCACTACAGAACCTTGGTTGACAAGTCACCTGAATATAATATTGCTGCTGATAAAAGATTTCCTGCTGGAATTCTTTTTATCACTGGCTGGCTATCCCACTTAAACATAAAGAGACCGCCCTAACAATACTGTTATGCTGAGAAATGTTCCGTTTGTTCTTGTAGATGTAGTTCTTAGATTTCCACAATTTTAGCACCTCCAAAAGTGTCATCAATTTTCTTTAAGCACAAAATATTCTGTGTTTGATGAAAAGGAAGATAACTGTAATAACATAAAACCTAAATAATTACACCAGACAATGCATGTCCAATATCTTTCTATATTATTTTCATTGTAGTAGTCTTCACAGTAATCTTTATCACGCTAGGAAGCTAATTCTTCTCAGAAGCTGACTCTGACTCCATATTGCACTCTTGTGTTTCAGGTACTTTGCATGAGATTACTGGTTCATTGAGAAGATTATACTGTACAGCAGCATCTTGAGTAGTCACAACTGGCAACTTTGTACCAGATATTGTTGTGGGGAATCTTGAATTTGAACATCACATTCAGACAAGATAACTTGAGCACTAGCTTCAAAATCCTACAAATATTGCTTATTTAATTAAAGGAATTTTAAGTATCACCTCAAACAATTTCAGCCTCATTATTTGTTGAACACATTTTTTTTTAATTTTTTTTTTTTTATTGCTTTGCTGATAAACAGACAGGAGAGGCCAACTAGCTCAAGCTATTCTTAAGGCCTTCCTAACATAAAGGGGAGGGGAAACTCACACACAAGCACAAAAATGAGGTAGTAATGAAGTGAAATAAATGAATAAGTTGAGAGTTATGACAAGTAAAGGTGTTTAAGCACATGCCAGAGTAATCTGCAATTGCAGAGCTAGAACCACCAGCTCCAGTTAAATCAGAAACAATCTGAAAGTTAAATATTATATTAAAACGACTGAAAACTACTGAGCACAGCACAATTAGGCTACTTGCTTACCCTGGCTCTTTTCTGTTTTTCATATGCCATCCGCCTCTTCTGCCTTCCTGATGTTGATTCTCTCTTGAGTGATGCTGGCTTCTCAAATATGGTCGGTACAGCAGCAGGCTTAAGGAGCGGCTTAACTTTACCAAGCCCCAATTTCTCTGACAGCTTGTTATATGGCTGAAAGCAATGGTCTTCCAAATGCTTATTGCAGAGCCTTGAATGACTTGATCAGCCCATTTCTTTCTTTTGATTTAATGTTTAGGGAAGCTATAGAGCTGTACACCATCCTTGTGGGTTGAGCTACAGCCAGCAGTTACATATCTCACAAGTGAAGCAGTTCTTGTGTGATCGACAGTCTTCCAGTTTGGCCAAGACTTAAACAGTTTAGACATCTCTTCTGAGCAAGTACTAACTGAACGACGGGTCAAGTCCCAGTCTTGATGATTTCACACCAACTAAGAGAAGTATGTAGTACACACTAGAGAAGGACATGATGGCTTTGAAACAGATTAAGAGTTAGTAGAAGATGGATTGAGGGTTGGCCTTAGCAACATTCATCTTCCTTGACTTGGAAGTAGAATGATCAGGATATTGTGGCTTTCGACCAGATTCTGCAGGAACAGATGCTTGAGAAACAGTTTAGACATCTCTTCTGAGCAAGTACTAACTGAACGACGGGTCAAGTCCCAGTCTTGATGATTTCACACCAACTAAGAGAAGTATGTAGTACACACTAGAGAAGGACATGATGGCTTTGAAACAGATTAAGAGTTAGTAGAAGATGGATTGAGGGTTGGCCTTAGCAACATTCATCTTCCTTGACTTGGAAGTAGAATGATCAGGATATTGTGACTTTCGACCAGATTCTGCAGGAACAAATGCTTGAGCTGTGTCAAGGAAGAATGTTAGAATTTCTTTAACAGTAGGTGGAGATTTTATAGCTGAAGAATAGTCAGTCCACTTCTGGGATAATTCTTGGTCAAAATGACTTTCCAACGAACTTCCCAACAGGTTTTCAAAAGGATCGGAGGATTGATTCTGATGGCCTAAGTGTAAGACTTCCCAAGTGTCTACTGCATTCAATAGATCTCTTTTAATCAAACCAATGATATAATTCTTGTTGGCAGCAAGCAAGTGCTCTTGATATATAGATTTGGGAATGCCATATCTTGCCTTGAGGGTGTTGATAACGCCGTCGTAGTTCTTTGCATTAATCTGCGCTTCAGCCAGGCACTTCGCTTCTGTTGTGGTAACCGATTTGAGCCATCCCGCAGTTCTTATCAAAGAATTCTTCTGATTGGTCCCCTAGCCCTAGCCCTAGCCCTTGCGCGGCGCTATAATTGGTCACGCGCGGCGCTATAATTGGTCACATGATTTGATTAACCAATGAAATGAGTTTTTTGATAAGAACTGCGGGACTGTAGACCGATTTTAGGAGTAGAATTGCTTTGTTTTCTGGGGACAAGGAGCTATCCATTAATACCATTTTGGTGAAAGAATCTTTAAATGCAGGTCATTTCATAGCATCACCGTTACAATGAGGAAGTTCAAGTTTCACACGATCAATACGAGAGGTTGGTTTGGCTTCTGCACCGATTGTTGGTGAAGTTGTAGAAGGCTTAGGATCACGGCTAATTCTGGTGAAGTGATAGTTGATAGATCTCTCTAAAAAGCTAACTAATTCATCTAAGTGAGCATCTGAAGCACCCAGTTGTTGAAATTCGTTCCTGAAATCCATAGCTCGTCTTTTCAAATCCTGGTAGGAATTAAAAAGTAGTCCTGTAATATGATCTGTTTGATCTACGAGTAGTTGAAGCTTCCCAGGGATGGTGGTGGTGGTATCCCTGTGACAGCCTTCTGTCTTTCGATTTGAAATCCTGCATTGGGTCAAATAGGCTGCTGTAGGTTCTGTTAATTTCAATCAACCTTATGAATTTTGTTATGTTCGAGAAATGTAGCTGTTGGAGGAACAAGGGAATCTACTTGAGGTGTAAATTTAACCAGATGGCCTTCTTAACCAGCTCGTTTAATCTAGGGTCGGTACGTAGTAAGTTTGTAGATGCAGTAAGTTTGTAGATGCGGCAGAGTTCATCTTCCAAATTGTTGTGAGGCATAGTAGGTCAATGAAAATAGTTGAAAAGTTAGAAAAGTTGATGATTGAAGATTAAGATAAATTGTAGTTGAAAAGTAGGCAGTAGATTCCTTCGGTAGAGTTGCTGATACAAGAATGTTCAGTGTTAGTATATGGCTTGCAGGTCCCAAAAAGATGAGCGGGCGAACTCCGGTCACCTAACTAATATTTTTTGGTCCTTCAAGCCAGATACTAATACTCAAGAGTCTCGCATCAACGACTCTACCAAAGAAATCTACTACCTACTTCAATACTCCCTAGTTAGGAGAAATTGACGAAGGACCACTGGTAGACATTGTGTCACTGGATCACAAATTAACCAGCTAGACTACTAGCCTTGCTAACTATAAGAATTCTGAACAGTTAAGAACAGTTTTTGTAACTACTATAACAATTTAAAAAACGGGTAACTCAAGAGATTAAAATAATAAACAAAATAATGTGAAAGTGCGTGGGTGAATGTTATCAACCTGTTCATGCATAAAATGGTGCAGTTAAAAAACTCAAAAACTTATGGGAGCTCCATTTCTATTTGAGCTAGTGGTGGCTCTATTTGTCACAGTTATAAGCCCTATGCAACAGTATTTACTTGAAAATTCAATGTCCACTTGACTAACCACTAAGGTAAGTCTTGCGTAGGTAGTAGGTGAAAGTATTGTACCTTTTACAACTATTAAGAATATCACAAAGAAAAAGTTTAAATAAAGTGACTTGATTTTGTTACTTCGTTTTCAATTCAAACAGTTGCGGGAGCGGTTACTATGGCACTGAAATCCATTTACCGTATATATATGTAATTAAAAAACTCGACCTTATTGGCGAGCGAGCGTAGCGAGGGAAACACTTACAGGGGTAACACAATTGAAAGTCGGGGATGTTTGTTTAACATAATAATGTATGGACGTAGTAAATCATTTTTTTCTTTGACCCTCCGTATTTTTGTGTTCGTTCCGCGTTCGACCCCGTCCCAAACTTCACTAAACAGAATCCTCCGGTTTAAAACTCAAAAACTTATGGGAGCTCAATTTCTATTCGAGTTAGTGGCGGTGGTAAGTTAATACGCTGTTTGTCAGAGTTATAAGCCCTACTCAACAGTGTTTACTTAAAAATTCATTGTCCACTAGACGAACCACGAAGGTAAGTCTTGCGTAGGTATGTTCAGTTGTGTGAAAAGTATTGTGCGTTACAACTACTATTAAGAATATCACAAAGAAAATTGTAAATAACGTGATTTGATTTTGTTGCTTCTTTTTCAATTCAAACTGTTGCGGGACCGGTTACTGTGACATTGAAACTTTTTTTTGTTATCACGCATGCGTGCAAATATCGCAAAATGAAATGAAAAGAAAAAGGAAAAAGACAATAAATATACAAAAAGTTCAGGCTACACCGTCCAGGGAGGGGGGTATGGTGGGGAGACGGTGGAGCCACAGCGATGCATTGCCCCCCTTTACGCATACGTAATTACAAAAATTGACTATTTTAGTAGTTTGAGTGTTAGCTGTTAAAATCTAATTTAACAATAGTGTAGTTTAAGGTTCTCTCGCCATTTGCGCTCAAGGACACCACTAGTTTGTATATAGGTATGGACGTACGTACGTCATTTTGTACTTTGACCCTCCGTTTTTTGTTAGTTATGTGTTCGACCCCGTCCCAAATTGCACTAAACAGAATCCTCTGGTTTATCGATCAGTACCCCTATCACCCTAGAAATTGAATTGTTTACCGTTTCGAATTCTTTTGCGGGTGCAGTTAAAACTTGAAACTTAAGGGACTTCCATTTCTATTCGAGTTAGTGGCGGTGGTAAGTCAATGAGCTCTTTGTCATGGTTATAAGCCGTGCGCAACAGTATTTACTTGAAAATACATTGTCTACTAGACTACCGTGAAGGTAAGTCTGTGTAGGCGAATGTCCAGTTGTGTCAAAGCATTATGAGTTACAACCACTACTTAGCTAAAGAATATCACAAAGAACACTTTTAAATAACGTGTATTGTTTTGTTGTTGTTTTTTTCCTTCAAGTAAAACAGTTGCAGAGAGTTGTTACTATGGCACTGAATCCCTTTACCGTGTATGCGATATTAAAAAAAAAACTGGACCTTATTTTCAGTAGCTTCAGTGTTACAAGTCAAAATCATTCATATAAAAATAGTAGTCTTTAGGCTCGCTCGCAATTTGTGCTCAAGCACATCACTAGTGTTTGTATCAAATTTTCTAGAATAAATAGGGCATAAACTGATATTCATAGGCTACCATATGTTGTGGTTGAAAAACTATAGGATCTACTCACAATTTATATAGATTGAGGTATGTCTGCCTATTGTGCTTACTGTAAAGTAGGCCTACTAGTCTTCTCATTCATCATATTTTATAAGTGACAGACGAACGGAATAGTCTTGAGCCCCATCTATCTTGCTGCAGTTCAGGATTGCAAGCCTTTACTTTTGTCTTTGAGGAGGCGCCTGTTGAACCGTATTTCCACGCTTCATTGACATTAAGGGTGCAGTACCACTTGATACCGCAGCGCTAAACCGCAGATTGAGGAGTTATGCTATGTATTTATTTCTCGTTGTCTGCTCAATGTACGCTTACTTTGTTGTTGCAGTTGAAACAGACACCAACAGACAGCTCTTATAAACCAAGACAACGCCGTATTTTTGATATTAGTATTTGTTTTCCATTTTTTTTAATATTTTTAAATATTTTTTTTTGTATCCTATTTAAAAGAAAAAACTCGTTGTTATGTTTTTTTAGATGTGGAGTGTACCCCGTGTACAAAATATGAGTTCATTCTGGTCATCCAGTACTTCTGAATATCGATTTTTAGGTACGAAGCTAACTATTGATTCGTATTCATTTGATTCTTCAACTCCGCCCCCCAACTCTCAGCGCGCAATTTATTGTGGGCAAAAATTCCGGGTGGTGGCGGCTCTAATTAGAACTGGTAAGCAAACACAAAAGAAGAGTTACTGTGCTAGTGAGCCCTGCGGGGAAGAGTACAAGACTTCTGGAAGTATTGGAGGGTCCTAGACAATGAAGAAGCGGTGGCGTATTAATGGGGCCTGGAGTCACTCGTTTAGAATAGATATATCACGGCTCGCAGCTGCGACTTGAAGGAAGCCTCTGCTTTGGTGTCTTTGGAGAGCTTGATAGAAGGTTGGTGTAGCGGGTAGAAGTTAGAAGCAGTTTCAGTGTGTTAAGTTCAACTTATCAGGAATTTTGGTGCTATTTGTTAAAAGAGAATGTGAATTATTACTTTTATTGACTAATGTTATTTTCTTTCTACAATAATATATATTTATCAATTAGGCTGTTTATTATCAATTGATTTATTTAAAATAAGACCAGAATCAAATTTTAGATCATAGTACTTTGTCTGATCTACCTCAACAGGAGGAAAGGTGCTGGCATGCTCTTCATAGAAATAGATGAGCTCCGATTATGAGAAGGCACAACTCCTTGGTTATAGGGTACAACTGGCAGGTTCACAACAAAAGTGCAGAGCAATAGACATGGCTTCCTTGTTCTCCAGAGGAGAGAATAGTAGACCTTCGGCTCTCCTAAGAAGTCATGCCTCCTGAAGGGAAGAATACTACATACATCCTGGTTATTTAGAAGAGAGGACATGGCACTCCAGTAGAGAGGTCAATGAGAAGGCACAGCTCCTTGGATCCCCTTGATAGTATTGCATACTTCAGAACCTTTGATTTTGTTCATTTCATATTGTATTTGATTATGGCCTTGCTACTATGGAGTTATGATTTAATTTTTTAGAAAGTGAACAAATATTAATTATCTGCACTGCTGCTTCTGCCCTACAGTACTGGTAGTCCTTTGTGGTGAAAGCTCTTTGTGGTGAATTGTCTGATACAGTTAATTGGTACGTGTTCAAATTGTGCGCGAGTCGCGTACAATAGTCAGTTCGCGGAGAGTAAATTGGATCGAGTTACTGGCGGGTTTTGTGGTATTCTACTGAATCGCTTAATTACCGCAGGTTCCGGTGGTACTGCACCCTTAAGTAAACATTTGAGAAAGGCTGTAAAATTAATACTTAATAAGATTGACGAGCTAGTCTAATGGAACTTTCTAATGAGGTGTTCTGAGCTACTTGTGTACCAGGTACTGTAATTAATGGAAGGTCTGTTCCCTAAACAATCTCAGCAAGCTGAATGATTAAGCAGACTATGCTCTATGACTAAAACAAGTTTATGGCTCCAGCTCTGCAGATGACTTTGTTTATATTTAGTTTATTTGTATTCTGTGGAGTTGAAATTTTAGCGTTAATAAATAATGTGCAATAAAGCTTTATATGCAGCTGTCACCAGCCTCATTGTAGCTAGCTCTTTTAGAATAAAACCAGACTTTAGTAAAATTGAAATTTACCCTAAGGAAGTGATACCTACTGTTGTTGATACATTAGAAAATACCGAAGTTAAAGGATCTTGTGGAAGTTTGTCTCCAGTATCTTGGACCTACAAACGCTATAGACCTACATTAAATGAATATTTTCATATCAATGTTACACATTATTTTGGAAGCAATCTACCACCTAGTCGGCATGATGTAGAAAACAACAGTATTATTATCACAAATGTACAATTATATGACTCCGGTTATTACTACTGTTTTGGGACTTACATTAACCATTTCGGGGATACAAAGCAATTTCAGAAGTCATTTCAATTGAATGTGTGGCTCATGGTTCCTTTTGGTTACGTTTTGCCGAGTGTGACCCACGTCTCTGAAGGCGGTAATGTAACTTTCAAGTGTGGTAGCTCCGGAAAAATTGAATGGTTTGGCCGAACTATGAATAGTCAAGAAAAATACTTGGCAAATAACTCAATTTTGCTATATAATCTAGGAAAAAGTAATAGCGGCCCGTACGTTTGCCGTGGTGTTCACATTAACGGTATCGTTTTTCACGCGAGAGCCGACTTATTCGTGGATAGTCTCGTAGTTTTTAACAACATTGCCATTTTTGAACCTTAAATATTTATAGTAAACTTTGTAGATATTAATGAGGTCATTTTTCTGGAAAATTTTAGTGTGTGAAAGTAATGTAGTGCCCCATTAAAATGTGCTAAGCATGCTGAATCGTTTTCCTTGATAATTGAGTAATACAGTAAAGTAGGCCCCTTGTTTTTTTTTCTTTATTCAGTGACAACAATAAAACTAATTTTGCTTTATTTTGGAGAATACTTGCTATAATTTAAGCGAGCCTGGATGTCCTTTCCGTGCAGTAAAAAAATCCTGTGTATAAAAATATGGGCTTAAGAATCTATCTGTGAGTAACGGAGTGACAAAGTAAAAATTACTTTTCCTGATGTACAAAGATCGACAATACGTCCTTCTTAATAGATTTCAGAAGCAGAGATTCAATTTACAGTAACTCTGTAACCTTCCTGGTCAAATCTTGTACAAATCCAAAGCTTCAAAATAATATGAATTTCATTGTAAAATTTTACCGAGATGATTTTCAAGCTGAAATGCTTCATATGCAACTCAACTCAAAACTATCCTCCAGATGCAGGTAGTGATGTGCATTCCATTTTTTAATATCTAAGACTACGTTCAATTTCGCAACATGTCTGGAAAGAGAACAGGAGTGGCAAAGTAAATCAGTGCTGAAGAGCCTATAGAGCATTATTCATGCATTGTTACAGCCATTCACTGAGTTTAGCTGCAGCTGACACGATAATAAAAAATTGTTCTTTGTTGAAATCAGTTTAGGAAACGTCTTATGAAATTATAAAATTGGTGAAAATTTCCCACAAAGAGAAGCACTGTTAGACAGCATTAAAAGTCAATTTCCAAATAGTAGCCCTGGAATTAATCTTCTATGTCCAACACAATGGACAATGCAGGCAAAGTCTCTGGAGAGTATCATCCAAAACTTCATATCTCTTCAGACACTAAGGGAAGAAGCAGTAAACACATCACATGACACTGAAATATCACAAAGAAAACGTTCAAATAGCGTGTATTGTTTTATCGTTTTTTCCCCCCCTTCAATTCAAACAGTTGCAGCGAGTTGCTATGGCACTGTAATCCCTTTACCGTTAAACATTGTGATCCCATTGCCATCCTACAAAAGAGTTGACCAGGGACCTTCAATGTTGCATTTTAGTTAATGAGATTTTTTTAATTTACAGATATATTACATAATTGGACCACTGATTTGGAATACGATGTACATGAATTTTTGCTTAGTTTGCTCGATCATATAAAAATGTAATAATGAGGTTAGTATATTTTAAACATGTTTACTAAGATCATTGTTTTAATATACATAGAAGAAATAACTCCTCTAGTATTTGAAGCAGTGATAGACATCAAATACCAGCAGTTATGTAAGTTAAGTGGGCTAGCTGAAATAGTACTTTTTAAGTTAATTATCATTCATTTGAAAATTGACTATTATCAAATCTGTTGTAGTGGAATGTAAAGAATGTGGGAAATCATCTGTAAATTCATATACAGAAAGGTGTCTGAAAGTTCCAATAACGGTATAAACAATTTCTCATAAAAACCAAATTCTGAGATATTGTATGCTACTGCAGGCAGGAACCAGACCTGGAAGGGTGCATAATGTCTGCACAAAAGAAGCAACTCCTTGAAGGTGGTAACTTATATCATTGTTTGAGGTAAACAAACAACATTAATATAGCAGAGGAACCTGCTAAAAAGACTTTGATGTAGTAGTACATGCAAAGCTTTTCTATTTTACAGATGTCACAGAAATTGTGAAACATTTATTTGTGATGAAGTTAAAGAAACTCCAATGTTTCTAATTATCCACTTACTAAGGTATTCATGTTTTGATTTATATAATCAAGATTATATAATTTGCTAATTTCCATTTAACTAGATTTCAGTACGAAAAAGGTGAAATTAGGAAGATCAATGATTACTACTGAAGTAGCTAAACACTATTAATTGTCCATGAAATATATTAATCATAAATATGTTCATAGTTATAGCTCTAAATCATCATGGAAAAATCTCAAGAAGTTTATCTAGTCAGCTTATATATTTGTTTGGTTTTTAAGTATTGATTCTATCAATTAATTATAGATTGATACTTAAATACTTAGTGAATTAATCAGTTTTAATTTTTAAATCTACTGTATATTTAAATATTTCAGAGTTAATCAGTTTTAATTTAATTGTATTCATACTTTATGTTATTTTTTAAGGGAATAAACATTTTTGCTATGTCTTCGCATACATTAGATTTAATAGTCAATTATGGGCCAAAGATGGTAACTACAAAGATATTTGAAAAGGTATTTTAAGATCTGAAATGTTGCAATAAAGATAATATGATTTGCTGCAGAACAAACTGATGTCCTATCAAGCTTGGGTCATACCAATTCATTGTCATTGAAACGATTGAACTATGATGGTGTGTATAGTTCTATCGAATATACAAAATGTATGCTAAAAAGGATTGTGATATATACTATTCAGGTTGTGGATTTTGATGTAAAAACAATCTTTTATGTTGACTCTTTAAGGGTACACCCCTCCTTATGGGTCGATTTTTTCGAAAAAAAATTTATGGCAGAAAAGGATAGACACCAGTTAGCTCTAGCTTATGACGCAGTTGTAAGCTCTGGCGTGCTCTAGAACTCACACTAGGAGGCTAGAAACACTAGCCGGTTGGACTCGTTGTCGGAGTGAATACTGTTCCCCCGTGAATAGTGTCCCCCCCCCCCCCCCCCTTGGGACAGTATTCACTAGTGAATAATGTCCCCCCCAGTGAATAATGTCCCCCCTCCCTTTCCCCCTTAATCTTGTTCACGAGACTCAAACTTCCACAATTACCACGTGGCAAGTCTTCCTCTGGCTGAATCACGGCCGATTTGTATGGCTTCGTTTTTGACTACCTCACTACTGGGGCTTATCCTTCTGGATATACAAAGAATGAGAAGAAAATCCTGCATAGGAAGGCTCTGGCAAATTATAAGGTAAGAGGTGAAACATGTTGAAGGTGAACTAAGTGTTAATTCGATTCAACTGGATGTTAAGAGTTGCATATTCGATTCAACTGGATGTTAAGAGTTGCATATAATTTTAGACCATATTCAGGAATAAAAGACTTATTAGACTTATTAGACTTAAATAAGTTAGGGGAAAAATGATAGAAACTAAGTTAGAAAAAAAATTGTGGTTGGCCAAAAAATATGAAAACAAGAAACATTAATTCTACCTGTCATGATTGGTCAACAAAATAAGGCAAAGAGAAAAGTCATGTAAATCATGATGATTTTACGTCCCTAAATCACTGCATTGGTATGTGAAATAACATTATGTTTATAATTTTGTATATGTAATCATGTTTATGGAATTGCTAAGAGGCAGTGCTTTATGGACAACCCTGAATCCTTTTTTTTTTAATTAAGTTTATTCTTAATGCTTGTTGTTTAGATTATTAATTGTGCTATTCTTATTCAGTAGAAATATTAGTGTTTGTATTTCCTGTAGGTGGAGAGAGGTGTACTCTACTACTCCAGAAACAAGGAAAAGGAGTGTGGTTGGAGACAAGTAGTGAGGACTCCTTCAGAAGTAAACCTTCAGGTTATTGATGTGAGCAACTCTGTCATGGTTACTGTCTCTCTTACGCACCTTGTACGTAACTCTTGAGATCTTCTCACTAACCACGTATGGCCCTTCCCAAGCCGCAGTCAAAGCAACATGAATTCCAGGCACCTTAAGAAGTACCAAGTCTCCCACATTCAGTTCTCTCACGCTCTTGTTCTTATCATAGGTTCTGGCTCGAGACTCAATAGTTGCAAGGTCATTGGCACTAGCAAAGTCATGCAAAAGACATAACTTCTCTTGAAGCTGCACCACCCACTCATTCACAACCACATTCTGAAACACCTCATCAACCCACCCAGAGTATACCAAATCCAGGGGGCCAACCATATTCCTGCCAAATACCAGCTCATGGGGGGGAAACCCTGTAGAGCGGCAAGGCACTTGCCGAATAGCAAAGAGTGCCATAGGTAGGAAGTCACTCCAATCCAAGCCGTTTTCGACGGCCTTACTCAACATAGGCTTGAGAGTTCCATGAAATCTCTCTAGCACTCCATTAGACTGGGGGTGATATGGGGAAGTGTGTACTTTGTTAATCCCCAATACTTCACAAAGTCTCTCAGCCAGCCTGCTAACAAACACCGTCCCCCCATCCGTCAACAACTTTAGGGGAATGCCAGTCCGAAAGATAACATGAGTCATAGCTGTGGCCACAGCCTCAGCAGTGATTGATCTCAAAGGCACCGCCTCTGGCCATCTCGACGCCATACAGATGTAGGTAAGTATATGTTTCACCCCACCTCTCGCCTTTGGCAAAGGCCCAACAATATCAAAAGCCACCGACTCAAACGGCATTGAAATCACTGGTCTCTCAATCATCTTCACAGTCTTGTTCCCTGCCCTGTTATGTTTAAGGCAGTCAGAGCACTCTCTCGTATGTATAACCACATCCACACACAGTCCTGGCCAAGTGAATCTACGATTTATCAATTTCCTCATTGACTTGGCCCCCACATGCCCATTTTTGGCATGTGCAAGATTCAGCACCATCTCTCGCCTCTCAGTAGGCAAAACCAGGCGACACTGTAAGTCACCATCACAGCTCAGTGAATCATGGAAAAGCAATCCATTCTCCCACCGAAATCCATTGGCCTTCTTGTCAGCAAGCTCTCTGCAATGCTTCAAGGAGTCATCAGCCAAGATCTCCGACCTAAGGCAATCCATACTATTCTCCTCACCCATTACCGGACTACCAAAGACACTAAGCTCACAAACCTCATCACTACCACTGATCCCAACAGACTTATCACACACCTCATCACAGCTTTCCTCCACTTCGGCCCCACCCAGAGCTCCTCCCTCCCAAGCGGACTCAGTCTTTTTAGAGACTGTCCCCGGTTCAAGAGGAGTTGGGGGAACAACATCCACCTTGACATTGTCACTAGCATTTGACCATTAGCCATGACCAAGTTCTCGTAAGTACCCAGGTAGTCGTTCTCATTGACCAAGTTCCTGGAGACCATGGAGAGAACAGCTCCAGAGTCTGGCAGGAATATACACCAGTGCCCATTGCACTTTCCTTTGACCTCTATGAGCGTATTGCTCACAGAAGCCAGTGCTTGGGGTCTTAGCCTGATGTTTCTTGGTTGAGCTAGACTTTTCGTCAACCTTCCCACTCTCTTTCCGAACTACTCTGTCTACTCGACTGGGACACTCGGGTGCCTTATGGCCCTGCTGATTGCACACATAACATGTCACATTGGCATTGATGTCAGTTCTTCAACACTCACTCGACCTATGGCCCACCCCTTGGCATTTATAACACCTAAAGAGATCGGAATTGCTACTGAAACGACTACCACCATAATCACGTCTATGACCTCTCTGACTAGTATGTTTGCGATGACTGTCTGCCTTGATTACCTCAGCTATATCATAAAGGTCCTCATATGACTCGATCTGCCTGGAATCCAGCATACATTTCTCACTGGCAGACAATGACACGCGAAACACACCAGTTACAATTGCCAACGACAATTCTTTAGGAGAATCTAAGGACAACAACAATCTGTCCATATGATCTTTGAGATGCTGGAATCTACTCACAGCGTCCATGCCTCTCAGTTCCCGCTCCGTCATGCCAAGTAACTTATCAGTGACAGCTGCCTTGTGCAAACCCAGCTTCTTCACAAGAGCCCTCGTTAGCTCAGAATACGAACAAGTGGCCTCAGTGACATATCCTCTTATGGTCTTCCTGGCTTTCGGCGTCAATTTCCTCAACAAGATCCTCTTCCACCTGTCCTTTGGTACCTTAATGTCTGTCAAATCTGCCTCTAGCCCAAGGATATAACTATGTATCTAGTCACTGTCTCTGTAGGAGGCAATTGTTTGCACCTCCTTGTTCACATAGTCACTCAGTTTCTGCTTCCTGCTCTCCACTGCCGTACCCGCTAAAGCTTCCAACAGCTTCTCAATTCTCTGCTCATGAGTCATCTCCCCATAATCACTCTCATAGTCGCCCTCACTTGACGGGTCATCATCCAATACCCTCTCCACAATCTCCCGTGATCTCTCACGGCTCTCTCGTTCCCTACCACGGCTCATCCTAGTGGTACTGGGAACCATGCTAGCCCCACCATTCCGACTAGCCCTACTCACACTCCTGTGATGGGTAGTAGCCCTCACAGTCCCTCGACTCTTCGAACGTACTACGCTCTCATCTCTCTCTTGCCCAACTCCCCCAACGGAGTCCAGTGGAATCCTATCAGACTCCCTCACAGTGATAACAGAAAGCTCATCACCCTCAATATTCTCAGACTCGTGCTCCTCAATAGACACAACTAAACTCGCCTCCCCCACTACAGAGGCCACGTCCTCACCTATTGTGGATTGGACTCCTGAATCTGATTCGATCTCCGAATAGGCACCGTATTCGGAAATGCCTCTACACTTGCGCCTCCGTTGCTCCCTCCTTGACTGCCCTGACATGAAGACAAAGGGTATCCAAGTCCCAGGATCCGCCGTCAACCTCCTGTAAGAAAACAAAAGGAAAACGTAAAGATAGAAATAACACGGAAGGTAAAACGGAAAAATTTCACAATACGTAAAACGCACGGAAAACGCAAAAATTAAAGTGAGAGCACGCCGGGTGAACACTAAATTAAACAATAAAGAAAAAACAAAGAAATGACACCAAATGATAATCTCAACCACTCCAACAGTTTGTAGCTCCACACAGGAGATGATTCCAAACGTAGAGATTGTCGGTTGCTCCCGCGCAGGATTATTAAGCCCCGGAGAACTGTAGCCGCTGTAGATGAAACTTCTCTCCAATGAAGAACCACCGGTACGAGTTTCCAATGACCCGGGTGACGTCTCTGGATTCCTCCTAGCATGGATTCTTAAGCCCAGTATAAGGAACACTGCTGCCACCAGCTGTGGCGGTTTCGGACTTGGGCGAGGGTCCGGCTCCTAGCAGATACTGTCAGGACGGGGTGGCCCTCGGGTCGCTGCCACCAGAGTTCTTGTAGATACTGGGACGCGGTTAGGAGGTTGTTAGAAACTCCGCCGTGCCCCACTTCCACTATCTCAGGGTTTAGACCGAGTAAATAAAAGTAAGATCCAATCTGAACTGATGAAACGCATGCGTGACCGAGTTTATATATTCGGAGTCACGCATGCTCACAAACAATCTGAAATAGCGCTCACCGGAAATCCGGGACAAAACTCAAACTCTAAATAATGCATACACTAAGATTACAAACAACTAAATGACATGCTAATAAAGCTGATCTGATGACCATGCATATACGTTCTATATCTTCTTCTTCTCTCTTTTCTTCGTTATCTCCTTGGCTTCTGATCTCGCCGTGACTTCTCCCTCTCTAACGGACACGACTTTTGCAAGGCGCGCCCTCGGTCCAAGATAAGTCAGAGGACTCTTCTCTCTTCCCCCGGATCCTGCCCCCACAATATATGTGTTGCAAAGACTAGTGACCGTAAGCATTCTCATCTACTGTCAGGCCACTACAAATTTCGTGTTCCATTCAGCTGATGAAGACAATAATCCCCTCGTTCACAACTGTAAAGGCGATAATCCTCCTTCAGTTCGTAATGGATGCATATTCCATACACTAACAAACTGAGATAATTGATTGTTTATTCGAGGTATGAACATATAGTGAAGTGCAAACAAGTCATAGTCATCTTTAACATTTAGTAAGTTGCAGTCTTCCAGTTCATAAAATAGTGCATAATACAGGTGTCCAACGGAACGAAAAGTGTTCCTCCATTCCTCCATAACCGTAAAAACCATTAATAACTTTTGAACGGAAGTATCTATGCTTCCGGGGTTTGTACAATCGAAAGCTCGTGCCGAAGCGGTCCAGAAAATTCCCTTTAAAAACTTCTGAGCCAGCGGGAAAGTGCAGTTTCAAAACTCAATAGAAAAGTCTATGGGAATAAATAAAACCACACATTTCCCGCGCTACACGCGGCGGGATTTAGTCACGCGCTCAAACCTGGCCAAACACGTGCGCAGTACCTCAGAGACAATTGTAAACAAACAACAGTCGTAGTTTTGTGACTTCGTTTCTACCCTTCTGCTTGACATTCTGGTTCATTTTAGGCTCGGGAATTTGTTGCTATTCAAGGCTACTTAACAAGAGTAAGCTACAATGTGAGGTACATTTGTATCACGGGTTGCTTGTCCACTCAGTGCCAGCAGGAATAGTGTAACGTAGGTCATCGTGTGGCCATGGAAGTGTTTTTTACAAAAGAGAAGGGTTTTATGTGACAATGGAGGTCTATGACCAAAAGCACTCACAGTGTTATATAGCACAGATAGAAGACGTTAATGACATTTGCAAAAACGTTTTTTTTCCATTTCAGTTACCCTATAATTATTTCAAAGAGGGGTTAATTTAGGTCATTGCAATATAGCTGTTGGGGGGGTGGGGGTGTACATTCCCGAGCTCAAGGTAGTCGAAGGACCAGGTATCAAGATCCTGTTAGCTATGAGAATAGTAAGAGAGTTAGCCGCTATCACCTAGGGCAATTGCAGCCTTCCCTCAAACCCCCAAAAAGTCGCGCTCTTACAGTTGTCCTAGTAAGTACAGGCTTTAAACTTGATAATAATTCGGCATTGCAATTGGACACGTTTATAAGGTAAGTTGGGTGGTATAGAAATCAATGATTACGTATGAGAGTATGAATATGATTAATGATTGCGTATGTGTGTCTGATGACCAATGGATAACTGTTCGAGTGTTTGTAGGTGACTTCTTTTCTTGCGTGTCCTTGTCTTGCGTGTTCAGTCTCCTGTAGGGCAGACCTGAACAATAGCTGTTAAGATTGAATGTAGGTAGCACAGAACAATGTCACCAATGCTTTGACATATGTCACTAAAATTACTAATACATAAAGCCAGCTGGGAGTAAAAAGTGCATCAACATCTCACTGTTGTAGTATATATGTATATTTATTGAAGTAAACCCTAACCCTCTTATAATCTTGCGGTCTTTGAATGGGACTTTCACAACGTTAGGTACAGCCCCACCGATGGCCTTCTTTACCCTCGAAGGACCAGGTACAGTAGTCCCCCTCTTGAGAGACCACCCTGTGGTTCCAGCAATAGCGGTCTTTCAAAAGGGGTGGTCTTTCACCAGGGGGAGGCGGTGTTTCAAAAAATATGCAATTTAATGTTCGACTGAATCTACTACACTCAAACCTCTCTTATCCGGACAGTCTGGGACCAAGGGGTGTCCGTAACTAAGAAATGTCCGTAACTCAGAAATACTTAATTTATTCGGTGATGAACCGTGTATACAATTAATTATTTGATAATTGAATTAGTATATTACTTAAAATTAACAAAAACACCTGTAAATACATGAATCAATTTATTTAAAATATGAAGTGATTTTAGTTTGCTTCATAGATTTCAAGCTACGCTGAGCTGCATCGTCTCTCCAACTTTTTACCAGCATAAGATGTGCAGGATGTGTGTTGCCTTTGGACTCCAACCACTCCAAAGCAGTATCGAAAGCAGCACAATCTTGCGATGGAGTAACTGCATTTGAAGAAGCTTCATCTTCATTTTTGGACTCAGATTCTTCTCTCTCTTGCAAAACATCTTCTACAATTTCTTCATCGTTCATGTCCAAATATCATTCCCTGTAGATTTTGGAACACCAAACTGTCCAGACACTGCCTCACTGACTTCCCTTTCTTAACTTCTGATATTATCTCCAGCTTTCTTTCCAGAGTTTAAACGCTACGCTTGCGTTTAGTTACCCCGACCTTGCCTCCACCACCGCTGGTCGTTGAGTTCTTAGAAAGCAGCCGCACTGCCTTTCAAAGAGTTTTGAGAAGAACTAGCAGCGACGCAGCCGGTCAACGAGTTCTGAGAAGAACTAGCGGTAGACGCACTAACTGCCTGTTGATTTCCCTGCTTCATCTCCGCACACAACGCTACGATCAAATACACTCGAAGTGCCACACGCGAAATATTTTCCCGATTTTATTCGTTTAATTTGGTAGCTTTCCGACTACACTGACGATCCGTACGCAGTCAATAATTTTAGTTGGTGTCCGGTAGACAGAGGTGTCCGTAACTTAGACGAACGGATAAGAGAGGTTCGAGTGTACTACTCGCTTGCTCCAGTCCTCCACTACAGACTTATCCACATCACCAGATTCACCTGACAAAATTGACTTTCTTACATTATGCCTTGCCTGCCACTTAGCCAGCCACCCATTAGAAGCTGTCAACTCTGAGTGACCAAACTCTGCAGCATACATTAAAGCTTTCTCTTGGATCATTTTACCTCTCACTGGTATATTCTTCGATCTAGCCCTAGTAAACCACTCCCACATAATCTTGTCCAGATCACAATAACCAGCAGTTCTGGGCTTGCAATATTTAATATTAGATCTCTCACCTTCTTCCCACCGCTTCATAATGTCTTCTTTCTCTTTTACCATTGTTTGTACTTGTGTTTTACCTACTCCTAATTCTGATGCAAAAACTAGCTCTGCAAGAAGTTCCGCTGTCTGCTTTCTTGATAACTGACACCCTCTCCTCCAAAGTAAGGACTTTCCTTTTTCTGCTCATCCTTAACCGATTATCGCCGAATTACGCGTTTCCATGTTAAAAAAGCAATAAAGAGAACCAAAAATAGCAGCTACAACTGACCCAGTGCGCCTACGGATACATACTTCCTGCTAAAAGTGGTCGTTAACAGCTCTACTTTGCCGGTCGCAGGTCGCGTTCGCGGGGTGGTCGTTTACCAGGGGTGATAAATACTGTAGTATGCTCTGTTCCCACGAATGACAGTCGCATAAAAGGGGTGGTCGCTTACCAGGGTGGTCTTTCAAGAGGGGGACTACTGTATGTCAACTTATCAAGGCGCAACAAAATACAGCAAGCGCAGCCGATGGCCCGTTAGAGCTTTCAACCTTACCCCCCACTGCTCGCACAAAAGCACGCCCGCAAGGTATCTTTCACAGTTTGACAGAGGTTGACGACGGTATTGAATTACACATGCATACATTACATAATATGGACCACGTGGTTATGAAATGAATATCATTATACCTACGTAAAGGTAAAGGGTGGTCAGGTAAGTTAGGATTGAGTGAATGACTCGATGCCAGGGCCGGCCTGGGCTTAGGTGTTCTGTTCAGGAGTAGAGGGGCTTAGGTGTTCTGTTCAGGAGTAGAGTCCTGGACAGTCTTAACATATAAAACGAAAAAAAAATTAGTCAGCAGTCTTGCTTGTACGCTACTCGCCAGTCAGTCAGCAGTCTCGCTTGCATTCGACTTGTCAGTCAGTCAGCATTCTCGCTCGCACTCGACTCATCAACCAGTCTCGCTTGCACTCGACTCGTCAGTCAGTCAGCAGTCTCGCTAGCACTCGACTCGTCAGTCCGTCAGCAGCCTCGCTCGCACTCGACTCGTCAGTCGGCAGTCTCGCTCGCACTCGACTCGTCAGTCAGTCAGCAGCCTCGCTCGCACTCGACTCGTCAGTCGGCGTCTCTCCCACTCGACTCAGCAGTCTTTCTCGGACTCAGGAGTCTCACTCGAGTCAGCCAGTCTCTATAGAGTCAGACAGTCTTTTTCGGACTCTGCCAGTCTCACTCGGACTCGGCAGTCTCCCTCAAGTCAACCAGTCGCTCTCAAGTCAGCCTGTCTCACTCAACTAAGCAGTCTTCCTCGACTCAGCACTGTCTCACGCATTCTCACTGGACTCAGCACATTCTAACTCAGACTTAGCAGTCTGACACAGACTCGTCAGTCAGCAGTCTGACACAGACTCGTCAGTCAGCAGTCTCGATTGCGCTCAACTTGTCAAGTCGGTCAGCAGTCTCGCTCTCACTTGACCCGTCAAGTCGGTCAGCAGTCCCGATCGCACTCGACTCAACAAGTCGGTCAGCAGTCCAGCTCGCACTCGACTCGTCAAGTCGGTTAGCAGTCTCGCTCGACTCAGCAGTCTCGCCCAACTCAGCAGTCTAGCTTGCACTCGACTTATCAGCAGTCTCGCTCGCCCTCACCTCGTCCTTCAGTTCGCAGTCTGGCTGGCACACTAGACGCTTCAGCAGTCCCATTCACCCTCCACTCGTCCTTCATTTCGCAGTCTTGATTGCACTCACTCGGCTATAAGTCAGCATTCTCCCACCACTCTGCATTCAAAACTCGGCAGTCTCCCTCCGACTCAGCAGTCTTCCTTGTACTGGACTCCTAGTCAGTCAGAAGTCTCGCCCTCACTCAACTTAGTCAGCAGACTCGCTAAGTCTCAACAGTCTTCCTTGGACTCAGAAGAATTCCTTGTCTCAGCAGTATTCTTTACTTCCACCCACATATTATAAACAAATAAGTATCCCTGTTTTTCAATTGTGTTACCCCTGCTAGTGTCTCACCCACTCCGCTCGCTCACACATCCAGGTAAACGTATCCTACAAAGCAAACCCGGAATCCATTAACCCATGAATTCATCACCTCCAAAAAGCATAAAAAGAACCAATATGGTGTCTGCAATTAAATATAAATTGTGGATTTTAAGCTGAGGCAGCAATTTGTGAAGTCAATTCATATTGACTTCTAAGAGGATACAAAATTTTGGAAGAGCTAGCGTAATTCTCCCCAGGTAAGCCAGAAAAAATCCTTTGTCACACCGTTACTCACAGATAGATTCTTAAGCCCTTATATGATTTTACTGCACGAAAGAACATCCAGGCTCGCTTAAATTATAGCAAGTTTTCTCCAAAATAAAGCAAAATTAGTTTTATTGTTGTCACTGAATAAAGAAAAAAAAACAAGGGGCCTACTTTACTGTATTACTCAATTATCAAGGAAAACGATTCAACATGCTTAGCACATCTTTAAACCTGATTATTTTCTACAAAGTTTACTATAAATATTAAGGTTCAAAAAAGGCGATGTTGTTAAGAACTACGGGACTATCCACGAATAAGTCGGCTCTTGCGTGAAAAACGATACCGTTAATGTGAACACCACGGCAAACGTACCGGCCGCTATCACTTTTTCCTAGATTATATAGCAAAATTGAGTTATTTGCTAAATATTTTTCTTGACTATTCATAGTTTTGCCAAACCATTCAATTTTTCCGGAGCTACCACACTTGAAAGTTACGTTACTGCCTTCAGAGACGTGGGTCACACTCGGCAAAACGTAACCAAAAGGAACCATGAGCCACACATTCAATTGAAATGACTTCTGAAATTGCTTTGTATCCCCGAAATGGTTAATGTA